>Ga0114923_10000402_pt1 | contig 35860 bp, 111 predicted proteins | sample SumtaG_FD_89578 | JGI IMG/M metagenome (GOLD analysis project Ga0114923, IMG submission 89578) | Deep subsurface microbial communities from Indian Ocean to uncover new lineages of life (NeLLi) - Sumatra_00157 metaG | ecosystem: Environmental > Aquatic > Marine > Oceanic > Sediment | place... | reverse complement strand
TAACAAAAGGTGCAGAATTGAACTTCTCCTCTTAAAAGGTAGGAGATTCCTAATTCAGCGAGACTACTAAAATGTTAAGTAAACTTAAAAAATTAGTTTTACATTCTCTCCAAAGGCTTTACTTTCCGGTCGTCCCGACCGTAGGTCTTTGCAGACTATTAGAGTTTTTAATCTTTAGAATCTCTCCCAGTAAGACTTATTGTTATTGCTTACCTGTTATACTCTCTAAAAAAGAAGAGATTTATATTAACTTACGAGTTTTACTTATAAAAGCTAAACAGTTTAACTGTTTTCTTTATAAAACCACATACTCTGAACTTTTAAAAGAACTAAAATATAGTATATTATATATATTATCGCTTTTCAAGAGAAATCTTTTAGAACAAATAATCCAGACAGTTAGTTTTTAATTATTATAGTTGTAAAGTTAATAATTAATTGGAGAGAAATAATGAAGATAGTATGGAATGATACATTTGAAGTTGAGATTATTGACCATTTCGATGAAGAAACTAATAATATTGCAGAGAGTCATAAGGCGATCATAAAAGCAGGAGTATTTGATTTTATCGACATAATTAAAGATGATGGAAATTATGTTGATATGCAATTTGGAAATGGTAGTATGGCATATTGTATTCTGAAAACATCTTTTAAGATATTGGAGAAATAAATGACTAGTATATATGTTAAAGATATTGAAATGGCAATGGTTATCCTTACAGAGAATCAAGGGTTATTTGGTGAAACTATAACTAAAATGTTTGTTGATCATTTTATTCAATTACTCGCTCATAATAGGAAAGATAATCCTAATATAGAATATTTTACAATTGATGGATTTAATATAGCTGTGTGGCATATTGTAACAGATACAGCACCTTATCAACTATATCAAAATCTTACATATCTAAAAGAACAAATGTCAAGAAAAGTCTATAACGGGTAAGAGAAATATGACAAATTTAAAAACAAGAGAAGAAGCACTAGAATTATTGAAAGCGGGCAGAACCTTAAAGTATTTTTATCTGTCCGGAGGAGTTGTCTTTTCTGGAGGAAAGGATGGAAGTATAGATTATATCACTTCCGGAGATTTCCTAAGAATGAGACGAGCAGGAATTATTGATTGTGATTCAAGTAAGAAAACAGATGTTTTAGGTAGTAGAGAAAAGTATCAGGAATATTTTTGGTGTAAATTATGAAGAATATATATAAGAAATTAAAAACAATCCTTAGATATAGTATTTTTATTATATTTTTATCAATTTGTGTATTTCGTCCTAAAATAAAGTTTGTAGATAAGATACCATCAGTAATAGAAACAGGAGGTGTTAAGTTTAAATTATCAGATAATGTTATTGGTCTTTATGCTAGTTATGATAATTTAATAATTGTAGAGATACAAGATAGTATATTTGAAGAAACAAGAACTTTATTTCATGAATTAACTCATTGGTTTGGATATTTTTATTGTCCTAATTCTTTAGAAAAGAAAATAGATGATTGGCTTGATAAAGGTCAAATTCCTCCTGAAAGAATTTTGGAGAGATAATGCCTTTTGAAAAAATATATGAGCTTGTTTGTGATAATCCTAATTGTAGTAACGCTATGAATCATATAACAGGAACTAAACCACAAGCAAAAAGACAAGCTGTTAAATATGGGCATATTGTTGTAGGTGATAAGTGCTATTGTAATCAAGAATGTTATGATAAAAGAAATATTCCAGACAGTTAGTTTTTAATTATTATAGGGCGATGGAAATAGAAATATCTACAAAAGCTGTTTTTGTAATGGATTATGAAGTAGCCAAAAAAGCAAAAGAAAAAGGCAACACTGTATGGACTATTGTAAAGATAGATGGTAAAGAAAATTATGAACTAAAATTAGTTAAAAAGGATGGAGTAGGTTGGCTTATAATGCCTAATCCTATTAAAGAGATAATACTATTTAAAAGAGAGAAATGGACTAAAAAATGAAACGACATTTATGGGTAATAGGTAAAACTGTTTCTACTGCTTTTAGCGTTTTAAATTCTGCTAGATGTGAATCTCATAATGAAGAGCCGCTTAGTAAAGAAGAAATTAGTCTTATTGCGGAAGAAATAAATGCTAATTGTTCTAGTATGATATTAGATAGTGTTTATGATATTATAACTCTGATAAGTAAAAGACCTGATAATAGATTTTGTGAGAGATCAGATTGTGCTTTTTATGACATGAATATTCCTGGTAAATGTCAAGAATGTAAAGAAAATTTAAAAGCAAAGAATCCTGATATGGAACATTATGAGGAAAATAGATAATGAAAGCCTGTACAATGTGTGGTCATAAGATATTTGATGCTCGTCAACTATGTTATCATACTATTACTGTAGATGAAAATGGTATTCTTATAAAGAATTATGGAGTACATAAAGCAGATACTCCTTATGGCCCTTTTGAATGTGTAAATTGTAAAACTACATTTGAAGAAATCCCTGAAGTAAAATTTTGTGATAAAGAAGATTGTAAATACTTTCAAAAGGGAGAAACTATAGATCCTCCAGATTCTCTTCAATGGTGTCGGGGATGTACTTGGAATAGAAAAACAGGTATTAGTGGTTATGATAATTATAAGGTAAAAGAATGACATTATTATTTATAATAAGTTTTATCATTATATTGTCTATTATATTAACATCTATTGAAGAGAAATATTCTGTTTATAATCAGAAATGGTATAAAGAAGCAGCAGAAAAATTTGGTGATGATTATTACTATCCCCTATCTACTTGTAGATCTGATTTACAATTAGATGGAACAGTTATTAAGCATATACAACACTATAAACCAGTTAAACATTCTACTTATTCTACTTATTCTACTTTTACTAAATTAGAAGAATGGTTTATAGAAGTAAAAAGATGTTCTTATCCTTATGAACAACTACTTGAAGTAAATTTTCCTTTGGAACAAAAAAATCCAGACAGTTAGTTTTTAAGAATTATATAGTGTTAATATAATTTGGAGAATAAATGAGAATTGATAACGTATTTAATATTTGTGGGGATAAGATTGACAGAACAAATATACCAGCAGAGTACCATGAATTTCTCCCCGAAAATATAAAAAAGCATAGATTCTCTTATCCTTATACTTATGACCCATTTATGGTATGCTTTAATAAGGAAGCAAAACAACCAGCCGTAACTAGTATATATACTGACAGATTATTAGGATGGGATTTTGAGAAACATGATAGATTGTGTCAGAAATATTTTGGGAATAAGGGTCAAAGATGGCAAGAAAGAGACCCAAAAAGGATTGAAGCATTTTTGTCTGACTGGACAGAAAAGAAAATCATATTAGTTGCTAACATACAATATGTTAATATTAGTAGTGGTTTTCCTACATGGAGATTAGATTATTATTTGGAGATAAAATGAAATTTGAAATGAATTTAAAAGAAGAAAGAGAATCTTGGGAAACGGAACTGGAAGAAAGATTAGTAGTAGTTGATCATGGAACTGTTTTAGTTGTCTTAGAGGGTAGGCATAAGCATTATTATGTTCATCGTTATTTTACAATAGGAACAAAATGGGAAGTTTCTATTGATTATAATGGGGACAGTTTAATAGAAGCACTTAAAATAGTATCAAATCATTTTGAAGATACATTAGCAGAATTACCACAATAGGTTTTCACTTCTTATTCATAAGAAGTCTCCTAAAAGGAAGAGTAGCTCTTGGGAAATGGCTACTCTTTTTTTATGTCCTGATTTTCTAAATTACCTATCTTCTAACGTCCGATAATAACAGCATTATTATATAAAGAGACTATTTTTATAGAAAATTCCAGACAGTTAGTTTTAAGTTTCTATGGTTATGTTAAAGTTAAAAGGATTTGACTTTATAACCAAAGACAGGGATGGTAATGTTGTTTGGAGTTAGAACAATGTTTAAGAAAACTGTAGTTACGTTAATTGTTCTTATGATGTCTTTAGTGGCAGGTTGTCAGTTTGATATTCAAGGGCCTTCTGCTACTGCTAAGATATTTCGTAAGGATGAGAATCACGGTATGATTTACATGAGTCGTGGTTCGGGTATGGCTGGAGGCAATACTTACGCCTCTAATGGTGGTAGTGCTCATTTATTGCCTAAAGGCGATAGTGGGGCTGTTTTCAGCTGGGGTAACGCAAAGAAGTAATTATTGTGGAAGTACTGGGGCTTTTATAGCCCCAGTATCTTTAATTAAAATTATTATTTTTGGAGAAAAAAATGATAGATTTACTGAAAAATTTGATTAGCTTTAATGTTGGTATTGATACTATCGCTATCAATATTAAATGGATGTTACTTTGGCCTGTTGTTGCTATTAGTATATATATTCATTATAGAGCTGTTAAGTCGTTTGTTAAATAATTCCAGACAGTTAGTTTTTAATTATTATAAGTGTTAATACTAATTTATATTGGAGAAAAAAATGTTTATTATGTCTTGTTTTGCATTATGTATTATGGTTTGTATAGTTTCAGGGCTTATATCTCTTTTTAAGTTAATGTTGTTTTATGCCAATGAAGAATTTCTTCCAAAAATTAATTCTTGGGTTATTTTTATAGTTTTTATGATAACAGCCTCTATAATATGTGGAGTGGTATATAAATAGAAGTCGTAGAATAATTTGGAGAAATAAAATGTTTATATTAAATCCTATCGTGGCTATATTGCACAACACAAAGACTAACAGGTATCATCCTGTATTTTTCGCGGAAAGCCCTTTGCCTGGTCCTCATTATGACGGGAAACCTATCAGGCACAAGTCAAAAATGCATCACACAACAGGTCTCGATACAAGGGAAGAAGCTCTTGTTTATATTGATAGCAGTCCCACTATAAAAGAGCATATGCCTAATCTCAAGAAATGTTTAGATACAGATATTGAATGGGACGGAGAGGGGATCCCTGCAATGTCTTATATCTTTAATGATGAGGGGACAAAGATATTATAATTTCCTTTTGGAACAATAATTCCAGACAGTTAGTTTTTAAGAACTATAATTATGAAGAAAACGAGAAAGACATTAAAAGAAGCAATGATTTCATCACGGGATGGTAGAGTATTTGTCTGTATCGCAAGAAGTGAAGAAAGAATAAAAGATAAAAAAGTAGAAGAAGAATTAACTAATCAAATATATAGATTTGCGATAATTGATGATATTGTTGAAACTTTTGATAAACATTTGTGCGTTAGATTCGGCAAATATAGCTCTATAGATAAGTGGAAAAAAATGCAAGATATATATAATCATTTAGTTGCAGGATATAACATTGGAGTAAAAAATGGATAATGTAACACCGATTCAAAAAGAAATGATAGAGAAATTTCAATGTTGTGGCTGCACTTGTGGTAGTAATATTGATTGTGGGAGGCTTAAAACTCCATCATTTCCTAACATGATATGGTGCGAAACTCATTCGGCAGGAACTATTTTAAGTGGTGTTGGAAAAATAGCATTAGGTATGCCAAAAGGATTTGATAAGGTAGGAAATATTTCTAATACACTTACCAGTGAAAGAACTACAAATATAAGATTATATGAAAATGCTGAAAATCCAATGATTTATGATAAACTTAATATTCCTGTTTGGGCGATGGAACTTGAGGGATATTTATTTGTTAGAGTAATTGCTCCTCGTATTAATATGACTAATGTTGATGTTATTAAAGATGGAAAAATAAAAGATATTTGTCCTGATGCTTTGGATGTAAGTAAATTTCTTGATGAAATAGATTAAGAAACAACGCTGATACTGTCATATTGACCTTAATTAGCACTGTGGAGTCGAGAGTAGCTGGAAACCAAAACTTTGGTTATTTCCAAACATGGTTGAAACCTACTCTTGACTAAATTTCCAGACAGTTAGTTTTCATTCTTTATTAGTATGGTTAAGAAAAAGAAACATTCTGTTAGGAAGAAAAGTAAAACAGATAGAGATAGATTATCTGTACAAGTAATTCCTGATAAGAAAAAACAACAAAATAAAAAGAAGTGTAGAAAAAGAGTAGAAAATGATCAGTAGTCCAGATATTATGGCAGCAATAGCAATAGGTTTTATAGTTATTATTATAATTATAACTCTTATTTTTGAGGATATAAAAGAGAAAAGAAGAGTGGGAAGAGATAGAACAAGTAGAATGCACCCGCATATATATGATCCTCCCGAAAAATAATAGGAATAGAAAATGAGTAAAAAAAGTGATGTAATTGCAGAAATAGAAGAATATATTATGACTTCTAAACAGATAGATAGAGAATTAGGAGTTATATGCTCTGATACTACTACTGTTTGTAAAGATATATTAAAAAGCGTACGTAAAATAGATTCTTTAGATTAATTGGAGATAAGTTATGAGTTTTTGGAATATACATATAGCAACTAAAGAACAGGGTGATAAGGATATTAGCATTTACGATGAGTGTCATATAACTTTGAAAGTAATTATAGATTCTCTTATAGAAAAATATACTGACATATCCCATTTCTTTGAGAAAGCAGATAAGGACCATTCTAGATATGAAACAGAAAATATATCTGTTACTATTATGAATGATAATTCAGGATATGTATATTTTCGTGTAAATTCTGCTGTTAATACGATAACAATCTCAAAAAGAGAATTATATTTATTACAAAACATATAAATTCCAGACAGTTAATTTTTATTCTCTATTAGTATGGCAAATAATAAAAGAAACAAAATTCGCAGAAGAATACAAAATGCTCTTAAATTAAGAGAATTATTTCCTATGAGATTAGCAATAGAAAGAGCCTTTCCAGATCCAAAAGATGCACTAAATTATATGAATAGTTTAATTGAAGAGTTAGAATAATGACTTTTGGACAAATAAAATATTTTGCTCATCAATTTGTAAGAGGTTTTTGTATCCCTATTTTTACTGATAATAAAATAAATCGAGCTATTAATAAACATATAAAAAGAATAGATAAAGCAAAAACAAGACGTAGGAGATATAAATGAAGATACAAACACTATCAATAGTTGTCGGTGGAAATAAATGTAATGCTCATTGTCCCTATTGTGTTTCTAAAATGACTGGAAAGAGTGAATGTGAAGATAGTGTTAAAGATATAAATTGGCGTAATTTTCATAAGGCATGTGAATTTGCCAAACAGTCGGGAGTTAGTACAGTATTACTAACAGGCAAGGGAGAACCTTTACTTTATAAAGAACATATATTAGCATATTTAAGAGAATTAGAAAGATATAAATTTCCTTTTATTGAATTACAAACTAATGGCATAGAATTACCTAATATTCCTGTTGAGCATTTTAAGTTATGGTATAATGCTGGATTAACTACAGTTTCATTATCTTGTACTCATTGGTATAAAAGTTATAATAAAGTAATTTTTGGGGGAAAATACGGAGATTTGCATGAATATGTTAAGATATTGCATAACAATAATTTCTTTGTTAGATTAAGTTGTGTAATGTTGAGAATGGAAGAGGGAGTTTATAATTTACATCTTGTTAAACAGTTTATAGAACATTGTAAGATATGGGGAGTAGAGCAGCTTACTATTCGTTCTGTTAATAATATCTCTAAAGAAGATTCTCTTTTTGATAGTGTTAAGAGTAAAATATATTATTGGGTGGAAAAACATAGAATTGGTAGTGCAGAGATGCAAGAGATAATTAACTACTTTGATTGTGGTAATAATGCTACATTATTGTTAGAATTGGTTCATGGTGCAAAGGTATATGATTATAAGGGGCAGAATATATCTATTAGTAATTGTTTGACTAGTTCTACTGATCCAGAAGATATAAGACAATTAATATTCTATTCTGATGGGAAATTAATGTTTGATTGGCGTAAAAAAGGTGCAAGAATTTTATGATATATTTTAAAACATTATTTGATAAAGGTTATTGGAAGATTAATCGTCAACCTACAACACACCTTCAAAAGATTAAGATATATTCATTCCAGTTATTAGGTGGAATTATAGGTATTTTATCTTTTGGGTATATTTCTTTTTGGGGAGATATTGTTCTTGGGATGAAGTATAATGCTATGGCGACAAAAAAGCCACCTCTGCCTACTGTCGAAGATTGGAATAAATATCAACCTCTTTCTGAAGAATTTAAGGAAGAATTTAATATTGAATAATTTCCAGACAGTTAGTTTTTAAGAAGTATCTATTGTTAATGATAATAAATAAGGAAGTATAATGAACGAATTTGCAATATTTTTTGGTATTTGTATTTTGATAGCGATTACAAATAAATTAAGTGTGATTGTAGATTTTATTCATCGTTTTGATAGGATGTTAAAAGCACAAGAGAAAATTATAAAAGAAGAATTGGAGAAAAAATGAATTTTATTATATTTTTTATTTTTGGTGCAATTGTAGGTAGTTTTTTAATAAGAAGATATAAAGATAAAATATTTGCAGCTCTTGATAAAATACTTGCAGCAATTAAGAATATACTTGCAGCAATTAAGAATCTACCTACAACTATTAAGAATATACCTGTTCCGGAATATTGGAGGATAGAAGTTCTTTTAATAATGTTTGGTATGTCAGTATTTTCAGTTGGGATTTCTGTAGCAAGGCATATTATTTACTTAATTATTCTTAATTCTATACTTTCTATCTATTGGTTTTATTTAATTCGTAAGAAAGTAAATAATCCAGACAGTTAGTTTCTAAGAAGCATAAGTAGTTAATAATTTTTGGAGAAAAAAATGCCTAAAACAGATATTGTGGTAGAATTACTTGGAGAAAATGGTAATGCTTTTTTTATTATAGGAAAAGTAGCTAAAGCATTAAAAAGAGGTGGACATGCTGATTTAGTAGATGAATTTAAAAAAGAAGCAACGAGTGGAGATTATGATCATCTATTACAAACAGCTATGGAGTATGTAGAGGTAGAATAAAATGCCTATAAGATTTCCATACGTTAAACTTGGAACTATGCCTTTTGGCCCAGCTATCGTTAAGGGTAAAAGAACTATGCCAAAAGTAGGAGATAGGATTAAAATTAGATTAGATAATGGAGATAAAAGTATCTATTCTAATCCTTGGAAAGAAGTAAGGGTAGATTCTATGAATGATAATTGTGTTTTTGTGGGAAGAATATAAAATGTGGGACGACATAACTATAGGAGAAAAAACTAAATATAATAGTGCTGTTTGTATTAGCCAATATCCAGAGGATTTAGGTGTCGATTTAAAAAAGATTGATGCTGATATATCTCGAAATGGAGATAGTTACTGGATAAGTAATGCCTTTTTAGGTATTGGTATGACAATATCTAGAGATTCAGAAGAAGGTAAAAAATTAACTGATTTGATTAAAAGTGGCACTGAAAGAAAAATAAATAATATGTTAGAAATGATAGTATGTAAAAATTTGACTGCTTCAAAAATTAGAGATTTTATAAAAACAAGTAATGAAGAGTCTTTTATAGCAGGGAAAGAAGCATCACAAGAGATTATAAGATATGCTCTTGGAATAAGAGAATAATTCCAGACAGTTAGTTTCTAATTATTATAGTTGTAAAGTTAATTTTTGGAGAAAAAAATGTCAAGAAAAGTAACAGTAAAATTAGATGTAATGGTTAAAATGGATGTAGATGAGGGCGTTGAGATACAAGATATTGTCAATGAACTTGAATATGATTTTTCTGATACCACAACCAAAGCAACTGTTACCGATAATGAAATACTTGATTTTGAAGTAGTTGATAGTAAATAAATCGGGGGGAAAGAAAATGGCTGATAGACCTGAAAGATTAAAATTGTGGAATGTGAGTGTTAGGATAGGTGATAAGAAATCTCGTAGAATACAAGTCGCAAGTGATGAAACAAATTATGCAGGGACTATCGAATTAAGGGTTAAAAGTTATTATAAATCTCTTATTAAAGATGGTACAAAAATAACTGTTAAAGCTAAATTGTCAAAAAGAGCATCAGTTTTTGTTTATTAATTTTTGGAGAAATAAATTATGGGAATGGGAAATTATCCTAATTATGCTGATACAATATCAATTGATTTTGTAAAAGAAATTTGTAATCAAGAGTATCTTGCACTTGATGATGCTTTAGGAGATGCAGATTTACTTTTTGATGATTTTTGTTATTATAAACATATCGAGCAGGAGCTAGAAACAGACACAGAAAAACAGAGAGAGAATATAGATAAAGCATGGGATAGATTAAAAGCAGCTTTTGATAAGGAAACAGGGCTTGAATTGCATATCGTGTTTGCAAATGCAGAAGATAGAGGGGATGAATTAGATGGTGGTTCTTTTGCGGTTGAGGGAGTTTATCAGCTTTCACCTGCTGGAAAAAAGTATAAGGATAAAATAGAACGAAAAGCATGGAATAATTTTGGATAATTCCAGACAGTTAGTTTCTAAGAATTATATATTATGAAAACAACTAAAGCACAAAATAAAGTATTAGAGAAAATGACTGTAGGTCATTGGTATAGTGCCTATGTTCTACAATGCTCAATAGCAACACTTAATGCTTTGGCAAAGAAGAAGATTGTAGAAAGAAGTGGGGGAGCAGTAGGGTGTATGTTTTGTCCTAGAACTTCAACTCAATTTAAATTGAAAGAAACATTTTAATGGACTCTTTAACAAGAATAGCTGATATTCTGTCAGATATAGCTCTGACAGATTGGGAAAAATTAAATGCAATAGAAGAAGTTTTAAAAGATGAAGGATATTAATTATATGAAATGTCCACATTGTAATAAAGTAATAAATGAGCCAAAACTTGAATTAGCTGCTAGAAATGCAGAAAATTATGGTAGTGGTTACTTCTATTTTAAATGTAAGAAATGCGGTAAAAGATATAGTGTATATATAAAAAGAACTATAGAAGTAGGGAAAACCGCTAAAGTATCAGATAATGTTGGTTTAAGTTATGGATAAATAATGACTAAAGAAGAACTAATAAAAGTATTTAAATTAGCTTTTTGGGCGTATCTTGCGTTATGTTAGAGAATATAAAAAATTGGATAATTCCTATTATCATAACACTACTTATAGGTAGTATATTTATCCTTTCTGGATATAGGAGGGGGATAAAAGAAAGAGAAATAAAAGAAATGGAGAAAAAACTTTTTGTATTAGAAAGTAGAATATAAACATAGGAAGAATAGCCCCAATAGATGTTTCAGTAATGAACTCTGGCGGGGCTATATTTAATAAAATCCAGACAGTCAGTTTCTAATCTCTATATAGTGTTGATACTATTTAGGAGAGTAGAAATGGATACTTTTATAATCGAAAGAAATTTAAGGGAAATAGCTACAAAACTATCAGATGATTTTAACTTTTCTATTCCAGATTGTCTTGAAATAGTTATATCAAACAGATTGAGAAGTTGTAATGGAACGATAACATGGGAGAAAAGTAGATTTGATACATCGAGATTAGTTTTTTGTAAAATTGTAATGTCGAGAGCATTATTGGATGAATTTGGTTGGGAAGCATTTGAAACTACTTTTAGACATGAATTGGCTCATCTTGCTAATATAGTTTTATATAATACAAAAGGACATGGAGAGTCTTTTAAGAGATTGTGTCAATTGCTTGGGGGAACGATGAGCAAAAAAAAGGCAGGAACTAAATATGCTGATTGTGCATCTGTTAGCTATGTTAAAGTTATAATTAAATGGGAATATCATTGTCCTTGTGGTTATATAAAGAAAATGGCAAAGAGGATGAATAGGAGAAAAAGAGGAAGTAAATATTATGGTTGTGGAAAGTGTAAAATCCATAAATTAGATACATGGAAAGAAGTAAGAGTAGCATAATTCCAGACAGTTAATTTTTAAAAGGAATAAGTATGAAAATATTAAAACTTAAAAATGGTAGTGAAGAAGTAGAGCCATTAGTTACAACTACTATGATGGCATTAGAAACATTAATAGTCGAAGAGCCATTAGCATTTTATGATCTAGTGGCAAAAAGTAGAGATAAAAATCGCACTTTCTTCGGAAATGGAGAAAAAATTCTAGAAGAAAGAGCTTTAATATCTAATGGAATTATACATAACTCTATTAGAAATGTCGTATTATCAGCAGTTGTGGGAGAAGGATTATCTATGACACTTGGAAATCCTTTAATGGAAATTCCAGACAGTTAATTTTTGTCGATTATATATTGTTAATAATTAAGGAGATAAAAATGAAAGAATATAAGAAAATAATAATTGTAGTAGTTATGTTATTACTATCTCTTATTATTCCTGTTTCTAAAGTAGAAGCAAGGGCAAGAAGCAGGGGAGCAAAATATTCAGCTCGACAAAGACAACCTAGACAGAGAGAATATCGACAGAGACAGCCTAGACAGAGACAACCTAGACAGAGACAACCACGAAGACGCAGAGGTGGTCTTTGGCATTGTGTCGAATGTCTTCGTACCGGGGTATATAATCATCCGAATCACTATCGTCGGAGGTAAAATATAATTTCCAGACAGTTAGTTTTTAGAAAAGATAAGTATGAAAACTATACTACAAATAACTAATAAAATAAAACAGTTAAAGAATAAACTTAGTAAAAAAGCTGTAAGAGAAAACTTTGGGGATAAAGAACAAAGACAATTAGATGATTTTATAGGAAATACCTATGATTATAGTTATGATGATAGATTAATGATAAACTCTATAGTAAATGTTTTCCATGATTGGTGTGGGAATTATACAGGGAGTTGCAAGAAAAATCCTTTAATTATTTGGAGATAAAATGAGTAAACAAGATGAATATGATGACAAAATAATGGAAGGACTAGAAACAAGACATAATACACAATGTAATGTTTATGGTATTTCTTATGATAATATACTGAAATTACAAAAGGTATTAAGGAAAAAAGGTATCGAATGTAATGTTGATGTGGGAGGTCTTGCCATATATGCTAATTCTAAAGACCCTCGAGTGGTTTCTGCTTGTAAGAAATTTGGGACAGTAGCTGACCCAGGAGTATCAAGACAAATACAAGATATTTTATTGAGAAAAAAGGATTAGATATGATAGGGAAAAAAATTAGAATCATAAAAGAGTATAATAATCTTAAAGATAATACTATTATTTTTACAGTTAGAACAGAGTTGTATGATGATAGTGCTCAATATTGGCTTGATTTGGTGGAAATAGCCAGACAAGATTTTCCTGATTTGAAATTCGATGATGTAAAAACATTTATATACGGAGGACAAGTTTATAAAAAAACAAGAGGTATTGAGTTTGTATTCGATATACCTTTAGAAGCAATACCCGATGGATATGTCGATGGAATTAGACTAGAATATGTAATATAAAGAGGTAATTATGAATTTAGATGAATTTAGAAAAGATTTTAATGAGTTTTGGACAGCTTTTGATAAGGCTGTTAAAGTAATTAGAGAAGAATTATATCCAGGAGCTAGAGATTGGTTTGAATGTAATTTTGAGGGATATAATGAAAAGAATGAAATAAATGTCATATTTACTACACCATCTGGTTGTGGATGTTGTTCTGATGATGAAGAGCATATTAATATCCCTGATACTGTTATTACAGAAGATGGATTAAAACAATATATTGACACTGAAAAAACAAAAAGAGATGATTATATAAAATCTGAAAAAAGAGCAAGAACAAGAAAAGCAAAAGCAGATAAAGAAAAGGTAGATGAAGCAGATAGAAAACAATTTGAAAAATTAAAAAAACGATTTGAAAATCCAGACAGTTAGTTTTTAGGGATAATAGATATGAGAACATTAAACAAAAGACAAAAAAAGATATTAGACAATTGGTTTAATAAGAATTGGACAGGAGCTGGAAGTATAGGGACTGTCGAAGATTTACCAATTGAAATATTTGAAGAGTTAGAAAGAATAAATGACCATGAAACTCTTTATACTAATGTAAATTGCTATATTAGTGATAAAGCAATGACTATGGTACATGTCAATACTAAACCATCGTGGTTAAGATAAAATTTATGTAAAGGAAAAGATTATGAGGTATTTTAAACTTTTAATTTTAGTAATTGTTTTATTTATGTTTACTATGAGCGCATGGTATATCGGTTATCATCAGGGATGGGATGCAGGACGTAATTGGGATTTTAAGCAAATACTTACAGAAACCATACAAGAACAACAGGAAGCAGAAAAGAAACAAGAAGAAATAGATAAGGATAGACCTAAACCGAAAACTCCGTCAAGACGAATTCATAACGTATAATTTCTTTTAGAATAAAAATCCAGACAGGTAGTTTTTAATAAATATAAATATGAATAAAATAATAGAAAAATATAAAGGCAAAAAACTACATGATATAGTTAAAGATGTACCTGAAATATCTAAAAGTAAAGAAATAGATAGTTTGTTAGATATTCTATTTAAAAATGACCTTTATGTTTGTTTTTATTGTGATATTATTGTTGATGTTGATGAAATTCCTGATTTTGAATTATGTAAATGTAATAAATGTATAGAAAAGGAAAAATAAAATGAGTAAAGATTACAAAACAATAACAATAACTTGGCATATTGACGATGTTTTTTGCCGAGCAAAAGAAAAAGGCATCAATATAACAGAGGAACAAGCCATAGAGATACTCCAAAACATAAAACATAACCATGATGCTACTATCGGAGTTAATTGGGACGTAATTGATTGTCATTTAGATATGTTAGGAACTTAATCCAGACAGTCAGTTTTTAGAGAACATAGGTATAAACAATAACACTAAATAAAAGGGAATAAAATGGCAAATATAGAAATTGCAGTAAGAAGAGCAGGAAAGAAAGAAAAGAAAAACACAAAAAAAGAAAGAACAAGCGATAGATATTGCTCTTGTGGTTATGTAAAAAGAGGAGCAAACCACGAAGAGGGAATACATCACAAACACGGAAAAGGCAAAGTGCCCATACAAAAAGGATATTAATGTTTCATATACTAAAAAAGTATAAGTATGTTATCATTAGCCTTATAATGCTTTTAACAGGTATAGGTTTAATGATATGTGGAAATGGGAATATATGTTATTTCTTGTTTCTATTTGGCTCTGCTGGAGGTGGTATTAGTTTAGGATTTATTAAAAATAAAGAATTTGAGAGGTATAAGTAATGTATTGTATTGAAAATATGATAGATATGGGATTAAGAAAGAATGAAGAGTGGACTAGTCCTGAACATAGAGAAGTAGCTATACTTATGTGTATTGCTAATCCTCTTATTAGAGATAGGGATGCTCTTTATGATAATTGCGGAAAAATTAATTCTGTTCCTAATGATAGAATTAAAACTATATCAACTCTTGAATTAATAAATGAATTTAGTGTTCTTAAAATATTTACTTCATTTGGAGAATAACTATGGCATGGTTTGTTGTAGGTGAAGATGGAGAAGATTTAGAAGTTGTCGAGTCAGGCTATCGGGAATATATTGACCGTGATGGTATTAGAATAAATGGACCTTTTGATACTAAAATAGAAGCAGAAGAAAGATTAGAAAAAAGAGAAATAGCTGCTAAAAACGATACGGGAGAATTTGACGGGGAGTGGTAAATTCCAGACAGTTGGTTTCTAATCATTATAATTATGAGCGACAAAGAAAAAATAGAACAATTCTTAGAAGAATATAAAAATATCTGCAAAAAACATGGAATGATATTTACTTTTGATGGGCAAGGTTATATAGGAATGTATCTAGAAAAAGTAGATGATAATGCTGATATAGAAAAAGAAATTACTTATCTTAAAGATAAAATGAAACAAGTTGCAATATAATTGGAGAATAAAAATGGATTTTGAAAAAAGAGCTTTTTTCATCGGGTTACTTGTAGGATTGCTTGTTACAGCAATTATGGTTATATGTGCTATTGGTATTACTACAAATAATGCTATCACTAAAGGATATATAAGAAGCGGAAGTAATATATATTCTGTAACTTTTAAAGAAGATTTAAACAAACCTGCTAATCCTATAAAGTAAATTCCAGACACTCAATTCTCAATAGATATAAGTATGTACGATGGAAAATATATTATAAAAGAAGTAAGAGGACATGAAGTAGCTATTCTATTTCATGGAGTTATTAATCATTGCGATATAGGAACTAAAGGAGAAAGTAGAGGAGAAACAATATCTGCTGGTTTCTTTAGAGTGCAAGCTGATTGTGATGGAATTGATAATTGTTCTGGACCTGATATAGATGTCTATGTTTGGGGAGAAAGTGTTACACTAAAATTAGGTTCAAGAGAAGAAGATGCTAAATTAATTAAACAAGCAATGAGGATAGAATGAATACAATTAAAGAGAAAACTGCTCCATGGTTTCACTTACCTTGCCCAAAAGATATGAAACCATTAGAACAAGTTGCTTGTATGGTATGGCTAGCTGAAAATCATACTTTAGAAGAGTTAAGACAAAAACAAAGTTTAATTACAAGACAACTCGAAATAGCTCAAAAAAAGAATATGTCTAATTATATTTTAGAGAATATAGGGGCTAGATGGGATAATATTACTGCATCAATAGCATATCAAACCTTTAAAGATATTAATACGTGGATGGCTTTTATTAATGATTAATTCCAGACAGTCAGTTTTTAATTACTATGAATAGTTAATTGAAACTAAAATATTTATAGGAGTGTTAAAAATGGCAAAAGAGAGAAAAGCAAACACAATACAGGATGCGATTACGAGTTTAACAGCAGCTCTAAGGTTGGAAAGTAAGCCAAATCCTACTGCAGCAGAAAAAGAACAGATACATCAGGCAAAAATTCAGGCCGCTGATTGTATCGACAATAGCAACTTTATGACAGTTGCCGAAAATGCCGACGAAGCAATCGAAGAGCAACATCAGCAGGCAGAGCAGGCAGAAGAAGCAGAAGCGGGTGATGCAGAACATGACCAAATAGAAGCAGAAATCGAAGCAATGGGTATACTCGACGAAGACAATACCGACAATACCGATACCGAAGATGACGATATACCTTTTTAGATTTCTTAGCTTTTTTGTTCATTTCATATCATTCCCCCTGCTATTAACGGTAATAGCAGGGGGAACTCCTTGCAGTAATTACTTCCATTTTTAGTTTTATGGCTTTAGAATAGATTTTAATTAACTACAAGGCAAATTAGAGGGGTATATTAACAGTAATTCCAGACAATCAGTTTTTAACTGCTATAAGTAGTTAAATATTAATTTTTGGAGATAGAAATGGCAAATGAAACAGTTATATTAAATAAAGAAGATATCAATAATCCTCTTCACCCTGGTTTGTGGTATAGTATTCTTGAAACTATGGGGATAGATTCAGAAGCAACAGAAGTATGTATTGAACTTTCTTCTTTAGACCATAATAAAAAACTGCCGGATCCGAATAGGCAAATATTTATTGATGAATTAGTTAAACTTTGTAATGTATCTATACAATATGCAGATGCGGCATGGTGTTGTTTGGAAGATCACAAGAAAAAAAATCCAATTAATGCAGCTAAATATATTGCAGAAAGATTCGGCACTATGACATGAAAATTAAAACAAGAAAAACAAAACTATATCCAGGAGATAAAACAATACAGATATTTGCTGTATTAGAGAATGGGACATTAGGGCTAATGAATCTAACACCTATCTACTTTAATAAGAAAAGACAGTATAAAAATGATATAAATGGATATATATTTGAAACAATAACAAAAGCAAAACAGTATTGTAGAGATAATATAAGTCTTTTTATAAAGGTATAAAATGCTTGTAAGATATTATACTCTTGAATGTGATGGTTGTGGATGTGCTGACTACTGGAAATCTAACAAACAAGAAGCTATTGAATATTTTAAATCTATTGGATATATTATTAAAAGTAACGGTAAAACGTATTGTAATAAAGAATGTGAAGAAAAGGATAAGTAATGAATCAAGAAGATATGGATAAATTACAAGATGCTATTTCTATTATTTTTGAAATTGAACAAAGATGGAGAGAAAACAGATATGACTATGCAGCAGATACTCTATATAAAGCAAGAATAGAGATAAACAATGCAAGAAGTAGGGGACAAAGAACAAAAGAGGGGAGAAACATTAAACAAATAACAGTTTTGGGACATACTATTTGTTATTATTCTTCTTCTGATGGTATTGAAATTACAATAGAAGAAAATAGTGATTTATTTGCTAGAATATGGCATGAAATTACAAAAGGTTGTTGTGGAGGAGAAACTCGATTATTTATTCGTGAAGAAGAGTATAAATGTCATTGGTATATAGTTTAATTTCCAGACAGTTAATTTTATAAAGATATAATTATGAAACGATTAATGGCAAAATTTAGGGGGAAGTATAAGATATTAATACCTCGGGGGTATAATTTCTTAAAACTTTTCGGAAGAAATCATAGAACCTATAAAAAAAGCTTTGGAGTTAATGACTCACTATGGATATTTCAAAAAGGTAACGATATTGAAATTATGGACTTTTTTGCCAAATCTGGATGGTTAGTTAAATTGTTTGTAAAGAATAGAGAGATAATTCCCAATACGTTATTTTCTGGATGTTTGTGGGCTGTCATGGATACAGAAACAGGGGAATGTTTTAGACAAGATGTTCCATGTAAAGAAGGATTAAAGATAAAACTATTAGAGAAAGAGGCTTATGAGTCTGACGATCCCGAAGCAGTAAGAGACCATTTTAAAAAGTATAAGAATGTCCATATTAAATTAGAAATGATAGAAGAAATACTTAAACTATATGATGATGGTCTTATTACACTTGAAGAAGAAGAATTTCCAGACAATTAGTTTTTAATAGTTATCTATTGTTAATAAAACTATTCGGAGAAATAAAATGACAAAAAATGTACAAAACCTATTAGAACAATTAAATAAAAACCATAAAGAAACAAATGACTTATATTTTCTTATAGGTAAATATGAATCTTTAACAGTACTTACTGAAGCGATAAAGATTTTAATCAATAATTATAAAGATATTACCAAAAAAGATTTACAAACTCTTTTAGATTTAAACAAAAAAAAGAGAGACGAAATACATAATGAGATAATAAAGTATAAAAAATGATAGAATTACCACCAAATTCTTTTACTTTCGGTAATTATAATGCAGATATACCTTTTAGTGTATTTGTAAAGGATAAACTATTACTACAATGGTTGAAAGAACATAATATAGTAGGTTATAGTAAAACTCCATCTTATAAATCACATGATGATTATGTTGCAGTTTTAATAGATTTAGAAGAACATGGGGAATACTGGAGCCATATACCCGAAAGAGTCTTTAATAAGTTAAATAAAAAGGAATAAATTATGTATAATAATGCTACAATACTTAGAGCAGAAATTTATGATGATATGGGATGGCCTTTACCTGCTTGGGCAGAAGAAGGATATGATATAAATGGTTTTCCTGTTTGTAGAGTAGTTGGAATTATTGTAGATGGTGTTATTATTAAAAGTTAATTCCAGACACTTAATTTTGTAATAGGATAGGTATGAGAGAAAATGTAGAAAAACTTGTAGATGAAAAGATAAAACAAATATCTGCTATCTTAAAATGTAAAGATACAGATTTACATATCGGCCAAATTATTGCAGCAGCTCTTGATAAAGTTAATCCTGAAAAAGGTATGGGGAATTATTATTTGAGTCAAATTGATATACATAATAGGGCTTTAGCTTTTGAAAAGAGAATAGAATTTTTTGACAAACTATTTGATTTTTTGGAAGAAAATAAACATACCAAAGATAATACTAATATTTCAGAGCATGACTCGGCATGGTTCTATAAATATGATAATTACAGCACAGGTAAGGTAAGAAAAGTTATTGCTATAAATAATATGATGGGGTCTTTTTCTTGTATATTTATTAAAGAAGAATATTTTATAGGAGAAGAAGATTGGTCGAAGTATTTTATTGTAAGAGCTTATGACAAACCTGATGAATTTTTCAAAGAAGATTGTGGTAGAAAATCCATAAAAACTCTTATGAAAAATGGTAAACTTAGTTTCTTTGAACAAAATTATGCTAATGAAGATACAAGATTATCGTTTGATTATTATGAGGGTTTTGACCATGATTCTCGAAAATTTCAAAACGATTATGAAAAAATCATTTTGAGATATGATTGTGATGATTCAAGATGCTCAACTTATTATTATTTTAATTCGGCAAAAAGTTGTGAATATGTTTTAGGGCAACTTGAGTCAGCATATTGGATGAGAATAGAATAATTCCAGACACTTAATTTCTTATCACTATAAGTAGTTAATTATTAATAATAAAAGGATAAAATAATGGATGAAGAAACAAGAGCAGCAATACAAGCATTAATAGATGAAGTTGATCTATTGGCAGATAGTCAAAGAAATATCAGTATGCAACAGTTTAAAGACTGTGGCAATATAAGAGTATTAAGAGAACTTCTAAAAACAAAATAACAATGAAACAATAGATTTAATACTATTTGGAGTATCTAATTATGTTTATATGTATTTGGCTTGTAGCAATAGCTGTTAATACTTATCTGTTTTTACTATTTGCACTTACTACAATAAAAGTTGCACAAAAACTTATTAATAAGTCAGAAATATCTAAAGAATTAATAATTAAAATTTTAGTTATATATAGCTTATGGTGGTCAACTACAATGATATTATTTAGTTTAAATTAATAGAAAATAACAATGAAAAAGAGATATTGTAAATGCGGTTGTGGTCATGTTGTGGTAGGTCATCCTAATAAGAAATTCTTTAATAGGAAGCATAAGGATAGACACCACAACAGAATAAACCCTAGAGGTCATTTTGCTCATCTTAATCATACATCTAAATCTAATAGGTTTGAAATGGTAGGACAAAAAGTAGATGAGATAGAAGATACAATGCACCCACAAGATACCTATTCATTAGGTCAAGAATAAATCCAGACAGTCAATTCTCAATAATTATATAGTGTTAATAAATTTTTGGAGAAATTATGGCTTGTAAACATAGTTGGAATGACAAAGGATATTGTGAGTATTGTGGTCTTAAAGATGGCTCTGTAGTTGATAATAATGGCAGCCCTCTTCATCCTGATGCTTGCAAACATAGTTTTAATGATAAAGGTTATTGTGAATATTGCGGAGAGAAAGGTTAAATTATGAAGTGGAAAGAATTGAAAGCCCAATTCGACAAGTATGTAATAATTCCAGACAGTTAATTTTTAATAGTTATATAGTGTTAATAAAAACTATTCGGAGAATAAAATGAAAACTGTAGAACAAATCAATAATAATCTGGCACACGCAATAGGAACCACAAAGTATATTAAACATTGGACAGGTGCGTTTGTCTTTACTGATGGAGTAGAACAACTAAGAGAAGATGCAGATTGTCATTGGTTAATAGATGCAATCGCTTCTTATAACAGAAAAGAAGAGTTTCAAGTATGGGAATTAAAGGTTAATCTTGAAAAACATACAGCAGTTTTAACAATGAAAGAAGATACAGGACAACCTGAAATAGTTAGACAAGAAATTACTTATACTAATTTTCCTCTTGAAAGTATAAAATTCTATGTTCAAACAGGTGGATATGGAACAGAAGAAAACTGGACCTCTTGTCTCGTCTTAATGCTTACAAGTGAATATTAAATAGGAAAAATAAACATGGCACATAATATGGAAACTAATTTTGTTAGTATTAAATTTACTCCACGATTAGTTAAAAAAATAAATCCAAAGTGGAGTGATGAAGAATGTATAGAATTTTGTGACAAAGCAATGTTGGAGTTTAATTTTAAGTTAAATGAGTATCTTGAACGAATGATTTTTAATAAATCCAGACAGTAAGTTTTTACTTCTTATATAGTGTTAATAAATCAGGAGATTAAAATGGTTTTCCCAGCAACAAAAGCAGATATTCAAAGGTTAGAAGCCCTTATAAGAAATCTGTCCAAAAACAAAGGTGTTTTGTTTAGCAAACAAGAAAAAAAAGTATTAAAAGCTGCTCTGCAATTTTCAGCTTGTTTTATTAATACTCATCTATCAATTAGAGAAAAAATCGGAGAAGCTATATCGGCAAAAAATACAAAAGATATTTTCGATGCGATAAATAAACTTGTAGTTAAAATATCATAAATTAAGAAATCCAGACAAGTAGTTTTTGCTTCTTATATAGTGTTAATCGAAACTATTTTGGAGAATAGAAAAATGAAGAAAACAAACAATGCAACAGAACAACATGTATTAGGAACAAACCATAACAATCATAAAGCGAATAAGAACGGTCTTGATGAAATAGATTTATGGGCAATGGGAATAGGGCAATCGGAACGTAATCTTAACGATATGAGACCACAAAAAAGACATTTGATTAGTGTTTAAATTTTATAACCTTTCTTAATACCCCTACTATTGAGGATAGTAGGGGTATATTTTATTTCGGAGTATAAAATGATAGATATAAATACAAAAGTAATAGTAAGAAATAATGAAGATGAAACATATAAAATAGGTATATTAAAACGATATGATTTATTTGGGGGAGGCAATTTCAAAAAAACAAAACTTCCTATAGTAGATATAGATGGTGTAGAATATACCTGTATGGGAATTGTTATTGTATATGATAAGATAGTAACTGATATTCTTGACAAATTAACACCAAAAGAACAATGGAATATATTATCTGCTAATTATAAAAGACAATAAAATCCAGACACTTAGTTTTTACTTTATATCTATTGTTAATGATAACTTTGGGAGTAAAAAACATGAATAATAATTGTAACAATTGGCTGTCTTTTATAAAAATTTCTGCGGCAATTTTATTAGGGATAACGGGTAAAGTCGGTTGGTGGGCTATCTTTTTAATAATTTTAGTTACTGTCAAACTTAAAGAAAAATGATAACTTTGGGAGTAAAAGACATGGAATATACAGTAAAGAATGTAAAGAGTTTTCAAGGTATGGAAGGTTATGGATTTTCCTGCTCTTTATATAGAAAAGGAATGAAAATAGGAACAGTAACAGATACCGCCAGCGGTGGTATGATAGATTTCTATCTTAATGAGGGGGAAAAAGGGGTACTTGATACTTATTGTTCAACATTACCTGTAAGAAAGATAAAAGAAATGACAATACCTACAGATTGTGATATATTTATATCAGGTCTTGTAGAAAAATGGGAAAAATTAAAACAATATACAAGATGGTGTAAAAAACAAACAATTTTTCGTGTTGATGGTGATAAAAAAGATGAATATAGAGTAATTAGTAAATTTTATGATGATAAAGTAAAAAATCATCTTGAAAAGAAATACAAAGATAAAGGTCTTGTTATTGTTAATGAGTTAATAAAATAAAATCCAGACAGTGAGTTTTTAGTATCTATATAGTATTAGTAACCCTAAAACTTAATAATCAACATTGTTTAATTGGAGGATAAAATGAGAAAGAATTAAATGGATCGATGCAAGTTTTGCTGGTATTACCCATCGGCTTGCATGTAGGAAGCTGAAACCGAAATTTCAGCAAATCGAGGGCAGACCCGCACGAACGGGATAGCCCAAAAGTAAAAGAGAGTCGTGGAATAGAAGCCTGCGGCTCTCTATTTTTCCAGACAATCAGTTTTTAATTCTTATCTATTGTTAATAATAAACTTTTGGGAGTCAAAAATGATAATAGAAATAAATGGCAAAAGAACAAGAAGAATTGATTTTCAAACCTATAAAATTATAGGTATGGATAAGTATGAATTGCATTACTACAAAAAAGGTCAAAAGCCAATAGTTTGGCCTGTTAATATTTTTCTTGAATATGGAGGCGAATTAGCTGGAACTATTGGTGATGTTTGGGGAAATGACACTCCAATTAAAAGATACGAAATATCTTTTAATAAATTACCTGATAATATTAAAAAGCAGGTAATAGAATGTATTAAATATATGGAAAAGAACGGAACACCAATGGAAAACGATGAGTCTGTTTTTTCTTATTAAATCCAGACAATTAATTTTCTATTATTATAAGTAGTTAATAATAATTTCAGGAGTGTTAAAAATGGCAAAAACAGAAGTTTTTATAATTAAAAAAGGTGCTAAATATGGTATCTACCTTGCAATGATTATGTCATGGAGCGTAAATCATTCTGTTTTATGGGCAATTTTTCATAGTTTATTTTCGTGGATTTATGTTTTATATCACGTATTAAAATATTAAATCCAGACAGTTAATTCTTAATAGTTATATAGTGTTAATAATAATTTCAGGAGTGTTAAAATGGCAATTAAAATAATAAGAATTTGTGATATTTGTGAAGAAGAATACCCACAAATAGAAATTTATATTGAAGCAGAACAAACTGCTACTTATCCTGTTAAGTTTATTTGCTCTTCTTGTGAATTAAAAATAGGTAAACTTGTGGATGCAGCAGCAAAAGAGAATAACAATAATGGTATATCTTGTGTATCTACAGTTATTAGTTATTTGTTTAACAATAGAGTCAAAGAAGCAAAAGCAGTATATCAAAATGAAGCAGATAAGATAAGAGAATATCCTAAAGTGCAAGATTGGTTTTATGAAATATTCGGTTGCCCTTTACATCTACGAAAGAATTGCCCTATTGATTTATGTATTCAATTAAGAAAATATAATGATGAGAAACTTTCCTAAAATCCAGACACTTAATTTTCTGTTATTATAAGTAGTTAATAACTTTTTAGGAAGCAATAAAATGATATGGATAATTATAGAATTATTAAGAACAGCCTTGTTTAATTGGGCACTGTTATTTGCAATTGGTTTAGTATATGCGTTGACAAAGATAGCCCATTTTCTTGATGAACCGTGGGTTAATGAAAAGTCAAAAAAATATAGAATTTATAAAATACATGGTTCACACTATCGGACGTGGGATTACATACTACAGAAAAAAGGTTTTATATTTTGGCATAGATGTTATGACCAACACCGAGCAGAAAAAGATGGAGAGCTGTATAAAGGATGGATAGAAACATATAATTTGGCATAATTCCAGACACTTAATTTTCTATTATTATAAGTAGTTAATAATAATTTTGGGAGTTAAAAATATGGATTTTGAAAAACTTAAAACATCTAAAGAAAAAATCGTACTTGCCTATGTAGTATATAAAGAACATACTCTCGGTTATCTGTATCGTCTTGGTAGTCATTTATTTCTTGGAACATTACATGGTAAAGTATTAAAAGGTGGTAGAGATTGGAAAAATGGTGATTGGATGCTTCATGACTATGAATATCAACATTATAGAAAAGCCACTGAAAAAGATTTTGATGATTTTAGAGTATCAAGCAAAGGATATGTTTTAACTTAATTTTTAAAGGATAGTAAAATGTATATTGCAATAATGGTAGTTGTATTAATAACTCTTCTTTATATCATTAAAAGAAATTCTAAATGTTCTCACCCAATTAAGAGCAGAACAGGTAGAGCAAAAAGAATAGGAAAAGGATATCCTTTTCTTGAAATAAGTTGTAAAAAATGTGGGGAAATGTTCGATGATGAACCACTAATAAATGCTCCACTAGATTATATTAAACAATTATGCAGACAAAACTTTTTGACAAAAGAAGAGATTAAAATATTTGCAGCAAAGAAAGAGCTTAAAAATATAATGGATTATAATATCTTTATAGATGGATAATAATTTCCAGACACTTAATTTTCTGTTATTATAAGTAGTTAATAAACTTAGGAGATTAAAATGATTACAGAATTTGCAACAGTTTTGGAAGGTTGCGTCACAGGCGGTTTTGTTTTTTTACTTTTAGTTATGGGTTTGGGGAAAAAATAAAATGGCAAATGAAATAAAAACAACAATAAAGAAGTTTGAAGAAATGCTCTATGAAAAATATGGAGTAACAGAAAAGAGTGAGCATTTTGAGAATAGTTGGAAAGATAGTCGGCCAACGGTTGTAAAACTTTGGTTGTATTATTCTGATGGAAAACATGTTGGAACCTATAATAGAAAAGAAAAAGTTGCATTTCTTATCATAGCAGGAGATTAAAATGATTACAGAATTTGATGAACAAATAGCAACAGCAATCCCAAGAAAATTACTTAAAAGAACTCTTGTAGAAACATATAGAGCATATAAAAAAGGTGATGAAACAATGGGAGTTTTATCAGGGTTTGAAATAGCAGCAATAAGAGCAGGTATATCTTTAACTACTATAGAAGAATGGTATAAAGAAGATGTATTATATTAAATTATAAAAATCCAGACAGTCAATTCTCAATAGTTATATAGTGTTAATAATAAACTTTTTCAGGAGTGTAAAAATGATTATAAATACAGAAGTAATTAAAGATGAGATAACAGAACATTGTAATCGTGAAACACAAAAAACAGCAGATAACAAAGGTTTGTCCAAAAGTATTTCTGACATGGGACAAAGACATTTTCAAGATGCAAAAATTGAGATAATAAAAAAAGTAGAAGAGTTTGAAAAATATATGGATGAAGTGGATAAAACTTTTCCTAATTTGTCTCTTATTAGATAATTTCCAGACAATCAGTTTTTAATTCTTATCTATTGTCAATAACTTAATTCAGGAGATTAAAATGACAAATGATAACTACACAAGATCAAACCAAATCAGACACCAAATAACAACAATACCTCAACACCTAAAAGAACTATACAAACAATATAGAGAATTAAACACTATAACAGAAATTCATCTACAAAAACTATCTGATAATATCTGTAAGGCTTTTAATATAAATAAAATAAGAGTAATTTTCTCCGGTAGACAACCTCATAAATGTAGTGGTAAAAGACTAAAAAATAAAACAATGGGAGTTTATACATTTTGTTCTATTACTCAAAATATACAAATATATAAACTAACTGCAAAAAGACAACAAATAGTAACTCCAAAAACAGCTATTGATACTCTTCTACATGAAGTAAATCATCATATAGATAATATGAAATATGAATTAAAAACAATACATTGTAGTGGATTTTATCATAGAATAAGTCAATTAAAAGAGTTGTTAAGTAAATAAACTTTTGGGAGTGTAAATATGAATTTTAATGATATGGATAGATATACACGAGAAGCAAATGCGACACAGAATGGGCATAAGGTTAAACTTAAATATATATCTCCATGTATTCATATCCCTATTTGTCAACTATGTGGGAAAAAAGGATGGATTAATCTACAAAAGAAATGTGAGCCGTAAGATAATAAAATCCAGACAAGTAGTTTTTAATAGCTATAAGTAGTTAATAAAAACTTTTCAGGAGCGTAAAAATGAATTATGATGATGAAATAAAAAAAACATTGGAAGAAATTAAAAGAATGTTAGGTGATGAATTTTCAGAAGAATTTGCTCCAATTCCAACAGTGCCAGGACAAGTATATTGTAAGCAACTTCTGTCTTTAGCTCAACGTCTGAAAAACTTATTTGATCAAATGCCCGAACGAAAAGCACCTGATTACGATATGGGATAGATTTTTAATAGTTATAAGTAGTTAGTAATTTTGGGAGTGAAAAAATGACAAGTTTTAATAAAAATGATGTAATAAGTATTGAGGAAATGGATATTGAATCAGAACAGTATTTTATTCTTTTCTGTATGGGAATAATAAAAGCTCTTCTTGATAAACTGACAGGAGAATATAAAGATAAGTTTGATATAGTCTTTTTTGATGGAGGTTGTGGAGGAGATGGATTTGAAATAATCCCTAAAGGAAAACCAAATACTTGTATATGTTTTGGAACAGCAGGGGGAACTTTAGGAGGCAATTCTTATACAGATTGTGAAATGGGAGAGATAGGTAATTATAGTGTATTAATGTCAACTAATAAATTTACTATTAATGAATTGGAAGACTTTTTGATAGAATCGTTAGATGTATTATTCGATGATAAAAAAATAGAAGAGATATTAAAACCACAAGAAAATCCAGACAGTTAGTTTTTAATAGTTATATAGTGTTAATTAAGACTTTTCGGGAGTGAAAAACATGGATTTAATAGAGATAACAAAAGATATTAAAGGTGAAAGTTTCTTCTTTTGTGATCCTTCTTTTATCTTAATTACAGAAGAAGGAAAACAAAATCTTTTTTGTTCTTTTGATGATTATATAGATACTTTAGCAAGAGAGTATGCAGATAAACATTGCCCTAAAATTGACTTAAAACATGATGATAAGAAAAAATATATAAATAGTAAAAGAATGCATTATTGGTTGAGATTATTCCATTTAGCTATATGGAATTTTCTTGAACAAAACAATAAAGTAACTTATATGAAAAAACCATAAAATCCAGACAGTCAGTTTTTAATAGTTATAAGTAACGAAGTAAACTAAAACTTTTCGGGAGCGAAATAAAATGGAAAAAACAAACAAAACAACTAAACCAATCGACAGTAATGTAAAAGTTGGTGATATTCAAACATTACCACAAAAAACCGTAGTTATCGAAAGACGATTATCTCCACAAGGTATAGCCGATAATATGGTTAGCCGTATATCAGGAAAACTAATAGGGTTTTCTGATTTATACGACCCAAAAACTCGACAGTTTTTGAGTGAAGATGAATTAGTTAAAAAAGGTGCTGTTTTTGTTACAATAGCATATAAAAAGACTTTGGTTATCGGCAAAGATACAGTCAAGAAAAGTCGAAAAACAAAAGAACCAATACCTTATACCTCCATTATTAAAACAAGCAGGTATCAGGTTATTGCGAACGTGAATTGGGAAAGTTATATCAATAAAAGAGGACATGGAAACTTCACTTCTGACGAACAGAGACAAAACGGAGTTACAAACTACGAAAACTGCAAAGCAATCGGAGAAACAAGAGCTGGAAATCATACAATTAACGGTGTGGCTTTCCGTTCTCTCGAAAAAACAAGATATTTTGCAGATGGAATTGAACTGGATAAGGAAAGTTTTGAAAGTGAATACGGCAAAACAGCAAGCAAAGCAAGCAAGCAAAAGCAAGCCGACAAACATGGTATTGATGTAAGATTTGACCCACAATATCGAACCACAAGAATCGACAGTTGCGAACATATAAGAGCTTTTGGGTTTAAATATATACCGACTCCTGAATAGTTAATTCTCAACGGATTGACTCTAAACGAAACCCTGTATATCTACAATAGATATGCAGGGTTTTTTCTTGTAAAGTGATAGCAGATAGAGTATAGTAACTATTACAATAAGGATAGTAGTGGGAGTAGTGTATATGTATAGTATTAAATTGTTATCGATAAGTAATGTAAAGAATAAAGTAATGTTTGGAGGTAGGGAAAGTCTTTTTTAGTAAGTGCCACCCATAGGTGATAACTTCTCTACCTCCCCTATATTTAAAACTAACATCTTTATTTTCTGCTTTTCCCATAAACAATTTTTCTTATTTAAATTTTTTAGTTTTAAAAACTAAAAACAAGGATTTTGCTATAAAAAAATGAATATTATATTAACAGTATTTATTGGAAGTAATTTTATGCCATATAAAAATCCTAATTCAAAAAGGGCTAAAGAAGCAAAGAAAAGAGCTGAAGATAAGAGATCATTAAAAAGAATAGAAGAAAAATATTCTTCATTAATTTTAAAAATACAACCTTATAACATATCAGATAAAGCAATTTTCTTATCAAATATTCAAAGAAAAACAAGATTAAAAATTTATGATAACTATATTGTTCTATTTTCAGATCAAATAGAAAAAGAAATTAAAGAGATACAAAGAAAAAACGCAAAATTGTGGAGAAAAAATCGTAGAATCAATAATTGGAACTATGTCAAGGAATGGATGACTGATAGAGGTTGTGATTGTGGAGAGAATAATATATCAAAATTATCTTTTCATCACTTAGATCCATCTCTAAAAGAAAATACAATTCGTAAAATGTGCAAATATAATTTAGAAATAGTTAAAAAAGAACTTGAAAAAGGAATAGTTAAATGCAAAAATTGCCATACTATTATTCATACAGGAACTTTTGAAGAAAGAGAAAAATTTTTAACAAAAAGATATTTAAGTGTTTCAACAGATAAAAGATGTAGACAGAAAAATAAACTATTAATATGACAATTAAGAAAATCACTATCATGTGTTAAATGTGAATTAGATAATACGATTTGTTTAGTTTTTCATCATATAGATAGTATATTAAAAGATAAAGATATATCTTTAATATACAAAAAAGGTTATAATTCAATTAACCAGGAAATTAATAAAACCATTTGCTTATGTCATAACTGCCATGAAGATTTTCATTACATATATGGAAGAAAAACTACTAAACAACAATTAGAAGAATATACAAATAAAGAGATTATACCTCTTAAAATAGATATTAGAAATTACCTACCAGAACTAAAACAATCAATTTCTAATTTTTATAACTTACAATTCTCTATAGTATAAACTTATTTATACTCCTATTAACCAATATTTTTCCTTTAAAGAGACTCCTTTTCTTTAATAACTACTTTATGGGGACCCTAAAAAATACCACAGAAAAATTTTCTTATCAAAAAAATAGATTTTTTTGTTGAAAGTGAAAATAATATTGATATAATATGTGATTATGGATAAATGGTATACATTAGAGGAAAAGGATATTCCATTAAATGAGTTTGTATTATTACATTGGCAAAAGTCAGATACATATATTATGGCTGCTAAATTTAATATAAATGAAGAGGGAGGGGTAGAAGACGAAGCAGCAGATAAAGTAATATGGAAATATGTTTATCTTTATGACTATAAAGCTACAAATATTAATGAGCATGGAGCAAATGGATGGAAATGGAATGGTGCAAATAAATTTGATAATGATGTAAAGTGGAAATATATATTAGAGAAACCATCTACTACAAAAGCAGATGAACCTATAGATAGTCGTTTTGATTTGTTAGATTTGAGAGAAGAATGAGATACAAAGTAGGTGATAAAGTTAAGATAAAAACTTGGAAAGAAATGCAGAAAAAGTATGGACTAAATGGAGATGTAATAGAGTGTGGTTTTGTAATAGGCATGGAAAAACAACTTAATGAAAAATTTCCTGATAGAATATTAGAAATTGAAACAGTTAATAAGTGCAATTATAGCATGAAAAATTTTAAATATTATGTTTGGAATGATAAAATGATAAAATGTTTAGCAAAAGGTTATAAAGAACCAGAACAAATTACAAGTAGATTTGACATATTAGATTTTAGAGAATAGTTATGAAATATAAAGTAGAAGTTGGAGATTTAGTAAGAATAAAGACTTTGAAAGAGATGAAGGAACTATCTATTTCTTATGTATCTATGAAGCATGATAACGGTATATTTCATCCTGATTTTACAATATATATGAAAGAAGAATTTGAAAAAATATTCCCAGATAGAATAGTGAAAATTATATCAATCGATAAAATACCTCTTGAGGAAGATAGCTTAGGACCTGAAACTATTTTTTATAATATTGAAAATTCTAAATGGAAATTTGGAAAAAACACTATAAAAGAATTAATAATAGAACCAATTACAAGTAGATTTGAGATAATAGATATAAGGTAATTATTATGAAGTATAAAATAGGTGATTTAGTAAGAATAAAAACTGTAGAAGAAATGGAAGAGGAGTATGGACGAGATACAGATGGAAATATAGATTATAAACCAACTTTCACACTAAAAAAAGAAAACGAACTCAATAGAAGATTTCCTGATAGAGTAGTAGAAATTAAAACAACAAAGATTAAAGAAACAATTGATATAAATGGTGCAAGATCAATAAAAATATCATATTATATGAAAAACTTAATTTATAGTTATAGTGATTATATGATAAAAGAAAAAGTAGTTTATGAACCTATTTTAAGTAGATTTGATATATTGGATATTAGATGAAAAAAGATATGTTTGGGAAAAAAATAGAAGTTGGGGACTATGTTATATATATACAGTCATTTGATAGTCAGCATTTAGAAAAAGCAATAGTTATAGTTAGTAATGAGCAATGTATAAAAATACAATACTTAGGGAAGTCAACCTTTTCAATACAAGAATATTGCAAACAGAAAGGTAAAAAAAGTAAGTTAACAGTTACAGAGAAAAAAATTATTGTTATTAATTCTGAAGACAGCATAGAAAAAGATCTTTATATAAATAGTAAAAAAATAATTGATAAAGAATTAAAAGAATATAAAAAAGAATTAATACTCACATTAAAAAGAGAAACAGAACTTTTAAAAGAGAATAAATTATTACAAGCAGAAGTGAATAAGATACATAATAGGTTTGATATTTTAGATATAAGGTAATTAGTAATGAAATATAAAGTAGGAGATTTTGTTAGGATAAAGACTTTGGAAGAGATGGAGAAAGATACATCTACTTGGAATCCAAAATTTATTATGTATATATTTGAAAAATTTAGTAAAGATTTTCCTGATAGGATAGTAGAAATTATAAAAGCTGATATAAGTAATGGTAGAAATAGAGATAAAAGTTATTACATAATGAAAGATATTGATTGGTATTGGGAAGAAAGAACTGTAAAATGTTTAGCAAGTGAAACGATAGAATCTATTATAAATAGGTTTGATATATTGGATATAAGAGAATGAAATACAAAGCAGGAGATATAGTAAAAATAAAAACTTGGAAAGAAATGAAGAAAGAGTATGGAATAAATTCTATTGGGTCTATAAAATGTAATTGTGGTTTTCCAAAAGATATGGAAGAAGAACTTAATAAGAATTTTCCTGATAGAATAGTTGAGATAAAAGAAAGAAATGAAGGGAACAGACACTATCAAAACTATTATAAAATAGAAAATACAGAATATGCATGGTCAGACGATATGATAGAAGGACTATCAATAGATTATAAAAAACCAGAACCTATTCTTAGTAGGTTTGATATATTAGATATAAGGTAATTACTATGAAATACAAAGTAGGAGATAAAGTTAGGATAAAAACATGGAAAGAACTAGAAAAAGAGTTTGGAGTAAATAAAAATGGTAATATAGGAGGTTTTAATAAAAAATGTCTTTTTGTATCTAAAAAAGAAGAATATCTTAATAAAAATTTTCCTGATAGAATTTTAACGATTAAAGGTTTGAATGAGTTGGGTGATAAGTTTGGCTATATAGTAAAAGAGATTGATAATCAAAATTGGTTATGGACGGATAAAATGATAAAAGAAAAAGTAGCTTATGAACCTATTTTAAGCAGGTTTGACATATTAGATATAAGGTAATTAGTAATGAAGTATAAAATAGGTGATAAAGTAAGAATAATAGCAAATCCTGCTTTCCATGCAGGAATACTTAAAGAAATTGCTAACTTACCAAATAGAGAAGCAACAATTAAAGGAATAACATCTAATACTTACAACATGAAAGAAATTGGTTGGTGGTGGGACGACGAAGATATAGAATGTTTAGTAATAGACCCTAAAGAAAGAATTTTAAGTAGATTTGACATATTAGATATAAGGTAATTAGTAATGAAGTATAAAGCAGGTGATTTTGTTAAAATAAAGACATGGAAAGAAATGGAAGAAGAGTTTGGACTAATTACAACAGCTATAAATTGTCCTGGTAAATATATTTTTACACCATGTAAAGAAACAGAACTTAATCGACTATTTCCTGATAGAATAGTTAAAATCATATCTATTGAAAAAGATTTTTATAAAATAAAAGGAAAATGGGGTAATAATTGGAGTTGGAATGATACCATGATAAAAAGGATAGCAACAGATCCTAAAGAAAAGATTTTAAGTAGGTTTGACATATTAGATATAAGATAAATTAAAAAAGCGGGAGAGAAAAGAAATGATAGGTTTTTTATTTGGTTTAATTTGGTGGCTCATCCAAGCAATATTTATAGTATGTGCTTGTTTTGTGCTTATTCCTATAGCAATATATTTACTATCTTTATTTATAGGTTTAATATTTTGTTTAATAGGATGGATTATAACTATATTTAATGGTGATATAGACTGTAAGAAGAAATAAGTAATAGTAACGATTTTTTTCTTCGGCAAAATTTATTTTTTTAAGGAATTAGTTATGGATAAGGAAGTTTGGGATAGGTTAATAGATGTAGAGATACATATTAATGGTATTTCTATTAGGGATATAAAGAAAAAATGTTCTTTATATTACGATAAATTAAAGAAGAGTGGTTATTCTGAAGAGGTTATAAGTAAGTGTATGTGGAAATATTTTTTAGATATTAAGAAGGATTTGGTATGAGTATATTTTTATGGATTATAATGACTTATTTATTGGGAGTTGTGGTTTCTTGGCCTTTTATATGGATAATTGGAAAGTATGTATGTCCTACTAAGAATATTAGGGATATAAAGATAATAATTATAACATCTTTATATTCATGGTTCTCGGTGATTGCGGCATTGATTGTATTTATTTTTATTTTAATAGATAGGATATAATATGTTTTTATCAATTATTTTATTAGTCTCGATACTATCATTATCATTTTCAATAAATTTGATAATTGAGTGGTATCGAAATAAAAAAAATCGAAGAACTATCGTCGCCTCCGATGTTCATTGTCGATTTTGTGAATGCAAGATGTATAAAAAAAGTGATGATGGGCTTTGTATTAGTTGTCATATGGAATTATGTCAGGAACCTGATGGATGTCGTAGATGTATTGAATTTTGTGACACATTACTTAATTGGATAAGAGAAACAGATAAAAAGGATTTAGAAAAATGAATGATTTTCCATTTATAAGAATTACATCTACTTTAAATAAATTTGAATATATTAGAGTAGATACTATAAAATTAGTAGAACAAATAGATTATAGAGAAAATGAAGAAGATGATGGCACAAAATTTGAAGGTAGTAAAATATGGTTTTTTGATCATAATAAAACAACTACAACATGCAAAGATAAGGTAGAGGATATAATGAAAAAAGTAAGACAGTATTATAATTTATTTCCTTCAGAAAAAAAACATAGTAGTAGATTTGACTTATTAGATATAAGGGAGAAAGAATAATGAAACGCTGTCCTAAATGCAAAGATAATAAAGTAATAATGTTTGACTCTGATAATGATTGGTGTGAAAAATGTAAAATATGGTTTCCTGCTGTAGCTGAGGAAGAAGATGCTTGTGAGACAGGCTGCAAATATTTTCATGGAGGAGAAATAAAACATCATAAAGATTGTTTTTACTATCCTGAAAGTCTTACAGAAATGTATGACAAGTTAAAAACAAAGGATAAAAAACTTATCACTAAATTAGCAGATGATATATGTGCGATAGCAAAAAAAATGGAAGTATCTGAAGAAAGTAAAGAATTAAAAACTATTTCAAGTTGTCTTCATGATATGAGAGCAGATAGAGATACTAGTTGGTATAAATAAAATGATTATGCAATATTCATTAGATAAAAATAATAATATTTTAACATTTAATAGTCATGAGGAATATCTAAATTGGCATAAAGAAAATCAAGATATAACTAGAACTATAAAAAAAACTACTTTTGAAAATGAGATACTTATATCAACAGTTTTTTTATCAATGAATCATAATTATGATGGTGGACCGCCTATTTTATTTGAAACTATGATATTTGATGATGACGAGATAGGAGATAGAGATGGAGAGCAATATAGATATACTACTTATGATGAAGCATTAAATGATCACAATAGAATAGTTAAGCAATTTTCGTATAAAATAGTTAAAGAAGTAACAAGAGTAGATGGAAAGGAATTTATTTCTTTTCCGCAAAAAGAAAATCCTGATGATTTT
>Ga0114923_10000401_pt1 | contig 35865 bp, 51 predicted proteins | sample SumtaG_FD_89578 | JGI IMG/M metagenome (GOLD analysis project Ga0114923, IMG submission 89578) | Deep subsurface microbial communities from Indian Ocean to uncover new lineages of life (NeLLi) - Sumatra_00157 metaG | ecosystem: Environmental > Aquatic > Marine > Oceanic > Sediment | place: near... | reverse complement strand
TTATGCTGCTGCTGCTTATGCTGCTGCTTATGCTGCTTATGCTGCTGCTGCTGATGATGCTGATGATGCTGCTGATGATGCTTATAAACGACAAGCGAAGAAATTAGTACAACTTTTAAAAGAAAGCCATGAAAAATAAAAATATCTACAAGATGAAGCTGCATGAGATAATTAACATTGAGGGCATTGGGTCAGTCAAAAGAGTTCCAAATGGTTGGCTATATTATACTTCTTCATCAATCACTACTGGGCATATTGATTCCAATTCCTGCTCAATTAGTGTATCGGAAACCTTCGTACCTTACAATGAGGAGTTTAAAGATGAATGAGTGGCAATTTCATTATATAGCAATGATCCTCTGGGCTATACTGCTTGATATAGCACACTCGAATGATCGATCTCTTGAAGGGCCTACAGTAATCTTGGTAGTACATTTAGTATTTGGCTTTTATTATTACATTAAAGATGAAGGTTAATCAGTTAAAAGCCATATTGTACTATATCGCAGGGTGGCAGTGTGCTATATATAAGATTAAGTATAATATGGGTCCCGCTCGCTACTCTCCAGAATTAGATAGCTTATTGGAGGAATTAGGTAAATCGTCGAATAAAGTACAAATTAGTGATCCATGTAATATAGATGGTATTGAATATATACCATGACTAACCTAGAGAAAGAAGTGACAAGTTACGAGGTGAGTCGGAAGCTGGATGAGGTGGGGTTCTTAAAGGATGCAATGTGGTGCTGGTTTAGAGGAGGTATTACAGTCTATAACTTACCAGATAAAGATGTTGTTCCTTGTTACTCATTTCAGACTTTATGGGAATACCTCCCTGAGTCAATTCCTCATGGGTGTGGCTGTGATTGTCATGAGTACGAAGAAAGAAAATTGGGTTTAGGTTGGTACGACAGCGATATCTATGGTTCAGAATTACGTATATCTTATGGTGATTCAGTATTACAAATTGGTGATGGCCTTGGCGGTCATTTACCAGATCTCGTAGCACAAGCAGTATTATACTGTCTAGAAAATAACTACATTAGCGTGGAGGAGTTATGAAGAAGCCAGAAGTGGAAAAGTACCTAGGAAGGGCATTGATTGATAGAGTGTTAAACGACTTGGAGTTTGTAGTGATGATTAGATACTTAATAGAAAATCCAGAGGAATTTATTATTAAAAAGAAAAATAATGTCAGGAAGTCCAAATCCTAAACCATACAGGTCACCAGGTGATATTAGTGGTATACAGTCACTATTAGACCTTGAAGTGATTGATAGCATGAGAGAAGATCAACTGTTGCAAGAAGAAATGGAATATGATACAAATTAGTATACCTTCACTAGGCAGTGAAACAGTATTAGTGATCGGCTTTGTACACCCGATCCTAATACCCAGGGTCTGGGTAACTCAGGTTATTCTGGATTTTCGGTATTGGGATTATAAAAATGAAACAGAAGTATTGCATATTCCCTCGATGTGGGGAAAAGGTACAATTTGCTATGTCTGAGCTATGTCCAAGACACGCAAGAGCAAAAAATAACACACACTTATATCATGTAAGTGCGTACATGGATGAAGATGATTTCGAAATGGATTTTGATTAGAGCAAACTAACCCACCTACTTATAGCGGAATGTTTACGTCTTTGAAGCCACCGGCTATACTTGATATACCAGTAGATCTCCCAATTAGTTTCAATAACTAACTAGACTAAAATTATTTGGCCTTAAAGCCAACTACTCCTTATTTGTTTCTATTATATCACGTGCACCTTCAACACCTACATAGGCTGCTGCCCCTATAACAAGCATCATAATATCACCTTCGCTCATGCCCCACTTATAGTGAGCATTCAAGACGGTGGTGATACCTACTGCAACAGTAAGTATTAGCTTACGTGATAATAGACTTGAGCCGAAGCCCTTAATTCTTTCCATTATCTTTTGAAAAAAACTTAGAAAATTTATTGAATATTATTACAATGACGTTATCTGGTTTATCGCTCTTGCAATCCTGCAATGCTTTCTCAAGCTTTGTAATCTGCTCCGCTTGTCTTTTTATCTTCTTATCTTGCTTACCAATAACATCCTCCATGTCCGTTACTTTGATCTCAAGAGCAACTTTCTCTCCATAAAGAACATCATAATCCGATTGTAACTTTTCTACATTAGCTTCTAACACCGCAATCTTTTCTCTTTTCTTGGTATTCCTAGCATCTAAATCATCGTATTCAGCTTGTAACTTTTTCAAATCTTCGTTTAGTTTATCAATTTCATCTTGTACCAATATAAAACCCGCCATAGCTTCTGGGTTAATCCCTTGATTATCAATATCTCCAAATGATAGATGTAAATGAGGGCCACTAGATAATCCTTTATCGCCTGATAAAGCTACTATAGAACCTTTTTTAAATGAATCACCTATTTTATAATTAACCTTAGAACAATGAGCATAAACCACGGTCTTTAACTTAATACATTGCCCATCCATATCCCAATCGTAATGAGTCTTCAGGTCATACCATAGCTCACCATTGACTGGATCGTATCCCGTAACGGTACCATCAGCTATAGCGTATAGCTTAGTTCCTGTGGGCATAGCATAGTCACATGCAGGATGCTTCACTAGTATATAATCGGAGGTTTTAACTCGGTTCTCGTAACTATCGAATGGTTTTCTTAAGTTCATGATATGTTTCTTACAAAAGTATTACCGCCTATTTACCCGTGCTATATATGCGATCAGTGATTTTTTTTTGTGTGTCGATAATGTTATCGAGTGCTACATTATGTTTCGCCTGAAGATCCTTAGTTTCTATTAGTACCTTTGTAAAACTATTCGTGATCTCTTTGTAGTCATCTCTATGCTCTCTGCTAATTCCCCTTATGTATACTGTTTGCCAATATATATATGCTCCTAGTGCAAGAACTGCGAAAACAGGGAACCCAGACTCATTTAGTACTTGTATGAATTGATCCATATTGATAACTACTTTATATTTGTGTTATGCTAGCATATATTCATGAATAAAATCCACCCAAGTTATGGCTACTCAGAAACAGAAAAGAGCAGTAAAGAAAACCCTGGAGAACCCTGGGAAAAGTATTAGTGCAGTAATGAGGGAGGTAGGCTATAGCCCTAATACCGCAAACACCCCAAAAGAACTCACGGAGAGTAACGGATACAAGGAGCTGTGCATAGAGCTCGGACTTACACCTGAACTTATTGCTAACTCTGTTAAGGATGACATTGAAGCAAAGGAAGGCAATAGGATACAGGAGCTAAAACTCGGTGCTGATATGTTGGGAATGACAAAACACGATAGTAAGGATAAAGATAAATCGAAAGAAGGTGATACCACAATTAATATAGATACCATAAATATAATTCAAGATGCCAAGCTTAAAGAGTTTAGGGAAGCAGTTTCTCGCATCAAAAGACCTAAGAAGAAAGGTAACTGAGGAAGATCTAGCATTCTTTGCTTCGTGGTATCTTCCCCACTATATCACTACTAATATTGGACCGGGATCACTACACGGCGAATGGATAGAATTACTCGAAGGAAGAAAGAATATCATTCTCGCATGTCCAAGATCACACGGGAAATCTACAACCTTCTCACTCGTATATGTTCTTTGGTGCATACTTCATCAAAAGAAAAAATTCATACTACTGATTTCAGATACACATACCCAATCAGCAGCACTACTTGGATCGGTTGTTGCTGAATTAGAAACGAATGAAAAGATCATTGATGATTTCGGCAAGGTTGCGGGCTATATGCCACCATCAGCTAGCGAGAAACAAAAATGGACCTCACACGATATCATCACAACAACAGGTGTTAGAGTAATGTCCCTAGGTGCAAATTCGAAGTTTAGAGGTGTAAGACATAAAGAGAGTAGACCTGATCTGATTGTACTAGATGATCTAGAAAACGATGAGAATGTACAATCACCTGAACAACGTGAGAAGCTTAAGAACCTCTATACAAAGAGCATATTAAATCTTGGTGGTACTGATACTAGAGTAATCATTGTCGGTACTATTCTTCACTTCGATTCTTTACTAATGAACTTGGTAGAGAGCCCACCTAAAGGCTGGTATAGCAAACTATATAGAGCCATTGAAGGTAATCATGCTCTATGGCCTGATATGTGGTCGCTTGATAAACTTGAGATCAAAAAGGATGAAATAGGATCACTAGCATTTGAATCAGAGTTCATGAACAACCCATTGGACCCATCGTCACAAATACTATTCACTAATGAATTTTACGAGCAAGATGTAGACCTTAACTTTTGTGATTGTTTTACCTACTTGGATCTATCAGCAAGAGAAAAAGAAATCAATGATTACTGTGCTATGGTTACACTCGCACGGCATAGAGAGAATGGTTCATTGTATGTGGTTGATCCACAACGTATGAAGGGAAAACTTGAAGATATACTTGCTTGGTTCTTTAACTATTACAAAAAGTATAAGCATAAGACTATTGGTATTGAAACAAATAGCTTTCAAGATTGGTTTTTCCAGACTGCTCAAAAAGAAGGAAATAAAGAAGGTATATACCCCCCCATGGTACCAATCGAACAGCTTAAAGATAAGGTTACAAGGGCTAAAGCGGTATCTGTTTATACAGAAAATGGGACTGTCAAGTTCCATAAGAATCACCAACAGTTTAATTCTGAGATCATACAGTTCCCTAAGGCGGCTCATGACGATTGGGTTGATAGCCTTGTTGGTACTATTATGATTGCCATCTCAGGTTCAGGTGGTGTAATCAAAGGTGGAGGCAAGCGTAAGTATGGTAAATAAGTACCCTTGATCAACTATCCACAAATATGCTAGCATGTTACATAATTAATACCATTCCATGGCTGATTTACAAGAAGAAACCCCCCGAGTTAATGTTAAAAAGAAGATAAAGACCACTTCTATTGGTATAGGTGGTGAAAGGATGATTAACTCGTTTAGGATGGAAGAAGATCGTGTTGATGATCTCACAATAGAGGACTACCGCCGTATGGTAGACAATGATGGTCAGGTGCAGATGATATACAATGCTATCACAACCGCTATTCATTCAGCAGGGCTTACCGTTCAGGATGACCCAGAAGTAGAAACAGCAGAGCCCTCCGAGGAAAAAGAGTTCATAGAAAGAGTTCTATTTGCTCCCATTCCTAAGAACGGGATGGCCACTCCTATTGTAGATGTAAACCGTACAATGTTACGTGCTTTTATTGAGGGATATAGAGTTTTCGAACTAGTATATAAACAAGTTGATAATCAAGTGTTTATTGATCGTGTAGCACCAAGAGCAGCTACGGGCGATGACGGTATGAAGCTGATTGTTAATGATAATGGTCACTTTATAGGATTTCACCAAAAGACAAACTTAGGATCAAAGCACATTGATGTAACTGTAAAGAATACACCAAGCCTTCTCAAAGTTGTTAAATCAACATTCGGTGAAGAGTTTGGTTCACTATATGGCAGATCAGGACTAAGAGCAGCCTGGTATCACTATGATAAGGTCCATAAAGCTATGTTTCTTAATCATGTAGGACATGAGTTTGGTGCATCAAAGTTTCGATACGTAAAGAGCAAGGGTAATATGAGCGAGGAGGAAGTAGACCAAGTTATTGAGACATTATCTAAGGTGCAACAAGAAACGGTATTTGTAGCTCCTGAGGATAAAATGGAAGTAACTTTTGAAGAGCTAGCAGACCCTGCCGTAATGGCTGTGGGTAAAGATATGATCAATTTACATTACTCACTCATTGCCAAATCAGTATTAGCTCAGTTCATTGATTTAGGAAGCACAACATCAGAGTCAGGCAGTAGAGCACTTGGTGAATCACAGGTGGATTTCTTTAAAGAAGGATTACAAGGAGTAGCTGAAATACTTATTGAAAGGCCTTGGAATCAGATAATTGCCTCTCTTATCAGGATCAACTTTGATCGTGGTGTATATCCTACACTAAAAGTAAATAAGATTAGAGATGACTCCGTTGAACTACTACATACAGCACTATTAGAACTAACGAAGAAAGGTAATATACCTGATTCTGTTAAGACTCAGATAATTGCAAAGAGTGGCGAAAGTATTGGTCTTGATGTTGATGAAGAGGACTTGATGACTGAAATCGAAGAGAACACCCAAAAAGAGCAGGATCGAGAAGACCAACAAGCTGAGATGTTAATGGAATCTAAGAAGCAGCAAGCAGAAGCTAATCCTCAGGCTAATTTATCCGAGGACAAAGCTACTCATATACATTTACAAGATCAGGATATACTTCGTGAGAAAGCTGGGTTGCAACGTGGTCTATTAGAATCTAAACTTGTAGACGAGCCAATGATGCGCCCATTATTTCCAGATGAGGAAAAGGTTAAGCTTGTTGATATAAAGAATAAACTAAGAGATACAGAAGCACGTGCAAGGATTACATTAGCACGGAAACTATCACGACAAAAAGCAGCCATCATTAATGACTACTTGGTGGCAGCTCGTAATGGTAGATCAAGCATTCGTAGACAAACAGTCGAGTTACAAGAAGAGAATACTTATTCAGAGGAACTACTTGCAATAGCATTTGAAATGCTAGAATTCGGGAAGATCAGTGCTGCAAATGAACTCGATGTAAAGATACCGACTACTACTAATAAAGATAGACAAGGGGTTACTGATCGTGTTGGAATGGTAGTTGATGAGCAAGAGGCACGGTTAGGATTCCGTTTACAGAACGTTGCTAACGAATCACTTGATGTTAATAGACCTGAGAACGAAACTGAACTATTACTAGAAGAGGAATATGATAACTTCTTCGATACAGTACTTGGTCCGACTATTATAATACTTGTTCCTGGTATGATGAATAGAGGACGCGGTATTACGTTTGATAAGAACCAAGACATGATATTCGCATTTAGATATACAGCTATACTCGATAGCCGAACTACTAACTTCTGCAGATCACTTGATGGTAAGGTGTTCCAAGAGACTGACCCTGACTTTGCCCTACTATTTCCACCGAATCATTTTGGATGCAGAAGCATATTCACACCTATCACCAATAAGGAGCAGGAAGAGTTTAACTTCGTAGTGGATGGCAAGCCTAATGGGTTACCAGTATTCTCAAGTGTTACAACGTTTGAAGATCCTACTAGTGTGATACTGAAGGAAAAAGAACGTAGAATACTAAGCTTAATCGATTCAGTTGGTGCAAGAGATTATAAGGAAGACAAGATATCATTCTTAATAAACGAATTAAATGCAGAAAATAGCGAAAATTAAAAGCATGATCGATGCTCTTCCACCTGAAGAGAGAGAATACTACAAAGATATTCTTAGAGGTAAGAATGAGAGGCTACATGTAGAAGAAATACGAAAGGCTGAATTTGTACAATTAGGTGAGGACATGAAGCAAGCCGTTAACTCTAGTTCAAAACAGAACGATAAAATACTAAAAGCTATTGATGCTATTGATGTCAAAGTTCCAGAAGTGCAGAAGACTAAGCAGATTAATCCACAGAAAGAAGTAAAAGTAGTTAACCTTCAAGAAATGCAGTTCCCCAATACATTTCAAATTAGTAAGATTGAAGAGCAAGAATGGTTGGTATCAGAATTACGGACAAATACGGATAGATTAGAGAAATCAATTAACGGTATATTTGGCACTTTTGATATATTTGATCCTGAGAGTCCTGTTGCTGTGAGACTTAGTGATGGTAATAAGTTCATAACACAGCTTACTAGGGGAGTCGGCAATATAATTAGTAAGGCACCACTCCAATACACAACATCGTTTGCATCAGGTGGCAAAGAGAGCCGGGCACTTGTGGATACTGATGGCCATATACAAGTAGATGTTTTGACATCTCCCGGTGTAAGCGTGACAGTTCCACCGGCTGTGGAGGTAGCGCCTACATTTGATCACGGTGGGAAAACAGGAATTGGCATATCTGCGATACAAATAACTGGTACATCTATAGCTGCAACGTTCGGTGTGCAACTAAAGGCCGGCAATAGTAATGCGGGCATCATATATATAGGTAATTCAGATGTTACTAGTGGTGCAGCTGATGTTACAGATGGTTTTGAATTAGGTGCAGGAGAAGGCATGTTGCTAAAAGTGGATACGCCAACTACAGCCTTTGCAATAGGATCAACAGCTAATCAACGTTTATTTTACTTCGTAGTCTAAATGTCTAGCCCAGGATGGCACTCACAACCAGGTGTAGGTGTTTTAGATAAGAGATACCTTAAGATTGATGCTTCTAACGATCCCATCACAGGAAACCTAGACATCAGTAAGGCATTACAATTGAGTGGTGATATTTCACCTGCTCAGATCACATCTAACGAAGACAACTTTAACCCTACAGGTCTCGCGGATGCATCGACATTAAGGTTATCAACAGATGCGAGTAGAGACATCACGGGTCTTGTTGGTGGAACGGATGGTAGGTTGATTATAATACATAACATTGGAAGTTTTGATATTGTATTAAAAGACGAGAACGCTAGTTCTACGGCTGCTAATAGGTTTGCATTAGAAGCAGACAGAACAATAGCAGCAGATGGTGTTGTAGTCTTGCAGTATGATAGTACAACTACTAGGTGGCGCGCAGTAAGTGCTGGTGCTGGTGGCATAGGTCAGAACATACTTATTAATGGGGGTTTTGATGTATGGCAACGTGGCACTTCCTTCACAGCAGGAACAGTAACTCTCAACAATGATGATACGTATCTAACTGATAGGTGGATTTTGTTGTCTGATGGAAATGATACAGTGGACGTAAGCCAACAAACATCTTCTCCTCCTGAGGGAGCTAGATATTACCAAAGGTCTCTTGTAGCAACAGCGGACAGGAAGTTTGGACATCTAACGATATTAGAAGCCCAGGATTCAATACCTCTCAGGGGTAAGAGTGTATCGCTTTCGTTTCAAGCGAAAACCACAGGCGCTGCTATTCGTAATATAAGGGCTGCCGTAGTTTCGTGGGACGGAACTGCAGATAGCGTAACTAGCGATGTTGTATCGGCGTGGGGATCAGAAGGCGCTAACCCAACACTCGTAGCTAACTGGACTTTTGAGAATACGGCGACTGATTTGGCATTAGCAGCGAGTTTCCAAACATTTACTATTAATGGTATCTCTTTAGACACATCTGGACTAAATAATATTGGAGTGTTCATTTGGGTTGATGACACCGATGCTGCAACTAGCGATATCCTCGATCTAGCAACTGTTAAACTAGAGATAAGAGCTACTGCAACAGATTACGTTCCTAATAGCATAGTCAGTGAATTAAATAAGAGTCTAAGGTATTATGCAAAATCATATGAGTCGGGTACTGACCCCGGTACTAGCACTAGTGCCGGTGCATTTAGATTTCAAACTAGAACAGCTACTGCTGGTAGTACAGCTGGGAGTATACAACAGAGCAGTCTTTTCGGTGTCAGAATGAGAAACGCGCCTACTGTACTGATCTACCAACATAACGCTGTTAATGTAACGAGTACAATTGCGATTGGAGCTGCTGATAGACAAGGAGTTACAGCCGGTGGCGTGGCTGACAATGGATTCTCATTTTTGAGTGTTGACGATACCGATTCAACTGCCATTGCTTTAGATGAAAGGATAATATTTCAATATACTGCAGATGCTGAACTATGATTAACCTAAAAATATTATGTATAAACTAAACGGTAGTACAGGAGTGATAAGGGTATTAGATGGAGCCTCTATTCCTGATGATGAGGGAAATAGAGATTGGCAGGAGTATCAGGGGTGGTTTGCTATCGAAGGTAATACACCAGAACCCGCTGATGTCGAAACAGACAATCAGAAGTGGGTTGGGATTAGAGCAGAACGTGGCAAGTTGCTAGTAGATTCGGATTGGACCCAACTAAAAGATTCACAGTTAAGCGCCTCAGAACAAACAGAATGGGGAACTTATAGGCAATCTCTTAGAGATATACCACAGGATTACGATAGTCCAGGTGACGTTATATACCCGGCTAAACCATGATTTACTTGCCATATATAGATAAAGGAAGAAAACAAAGATGGCAAAAACAGTAAGTGAAATAGTAAATATCATTAATGAGTTACCTGAAGACGAGCAGGAGTACTACTCACGGTTACTTGATCAGAAACAAAAGTCATTACAGGAGAATGCACTAAGACAATCGAAAGAACTTGATTTGGTTGAGTCTGTTAAGCAGCTGACAAATCTAAGTGAGAGGCAAAATAGAAAACTAATTAATGCTATTAGTTCGATAACACTAAAAGTCCCTGAGCAGAAAGCGTCCAAGAAGCAAAAAGTTGAAGTAGTCAATCTGCAAGAAGTTAGACCAATCAAATTTCCAGCAAGTATTGGTATAAAAAGACCGGCATGGATAGATGCTATTGTATCTAAGATTACTGATAGGATCCCTACACTCGATAAGCCTGTCGATGTTAAGGCTGATTTAGATAGATATACAGAAGAGGATAACCCGTTAGCCGTGAGGTTAAGTAATGGAAGTAAGTTTATAAATCAAATAGCTTCTGTTGGTGGTAATATTATAAGTAAAATGCCATTGCCGTTTACTACTTCATTTAGTGCGGGCGGGAAGGAGTCAAGAGCTTTGGTAGATCAAAATGGCTATGTCTTCACGCGTGACTGGCTGCACGCTCTATCCAATGGTCAAGCTCCAGGCTTCGACAATGTAGTTGTCTTTGGCCGTAATGAAAACCTCTTAAACTCTCTGGGTGATCAAGACATTAGCGGATTAGGTGGAACTTATGCATTTCTCGATACCGCAACAACATTATTCATTTCCAGCACTAGTGCTTCAGATGTGGGTAACTTACTATTTATCGATATGCTAGATGCTAATTACGGTAGAGTACTTGTATTTGGCTTCACAAATGGGCAATCTCAAGTAGCTATATCAGGAGGTCCACATATCCATGTACAACAAGCATTCAATCTAGGATCTACCCCACTACAAGGGGATATCTACATAGCTGAATCTGACGATTTGACAGGTGGTGTGCCAGACACCGTATCAAAAAGAAAATTAATAATAAAACAAGGAAACGAGGTTTCCCAAGGTGGTAGGTACATTGTGCCTGACGGGAAGCTAGCTACTTTTGAATCGTATACTACCACGGTAGGAAAGGGTGGTGATGCCACTTTTAATGTCGCACTAGGTGCATTTTCTAATGATGTATTTATCAAGGGATTTCCACAAGATTTATACGAGAACTCAACGATTGTAAACGTAAAAGGAATGGCTGGCGTGACTTCACGCGGAGCATTTAAAGCTGTAGGTAGCACCACAACAGATGGGTCGGCAGCATCAACTCTTATTTTTATAGTACTACAAGACGAATAATGACAACTCAAATTACAGAAGATGGCAAGACAGTTAAGTTCGATGTTGATGGCGTAATACGTAATATTGCCAAACAAAACGCTTCAGTCTTCGTCGTTCCAAGAACCCCAACAGATCTGGTACAAGTATACGATGCATCAGGACAAAAAGTGGTGTTAGATTTTAACGAAGTTACTATGCCTGTCGTAACGAGTGCTGAAGAACTTCGTGAGGCAATCATGAACATTATCAATACTGATATCTCAACAACAACATCCGCATTTGGCGACTTAAGAACTGCCGAGCTATCTCCTATATTTCTAGGTACTTTCGAATATACTGTGGATAACACGGAGTTAAACGTCAATACCACTAATAATGGTGGCACTGTCACACAGGCAGAAGCTATGGCTGTAGTTAGTACTTCAACTACAACTGCTAGTGGTGCACTATTACAAACTCGGGTACATGCCAGATATAAATCAGGATTAGGTGGATTACTCAGGTTTTCAACTTTATTCTCAGCACCTGCTGCAGGTACATGTATGGTAATCGGATTAAGCGACGAAGTTGGTTCATCTGCAAGCTTCGTGAATGGACTCATGATTGGGTACGAAGGCACTATTTTCGGTTTACATAGATATCAGAATGATGTTAAGTTCACAGTAGCACAAGCTGATTGGGATGACCCACTAGATGGAACAGGACAATCAGGCATGACACTGGATCATACAAAACTTAATATATTTGCAATACAATATCAGTGGTTAGGCGGTGGTCCAATTAGATTGTGGGTTGAATCAGATAAAGCAAGAAATCAATTTGTACCAGTCCACACTATTGAGTACGCTAATCAAAACACAGTACCTTCTATGTTCAATCCTAACTTGAGTTTTTCTATGTTTGCAGATAACAAAGCAACAACAGATAACATCACTGTTAAGTCGGCATCATATGGGTACTTTGTAGAAGGTAAGACAGAACACATCGAACTTCACCAGCCACAGTTTTCATCAGGAACTCAACTAAAGAGCTTGGTTACTACTGAGATTGCAATATTCACAATAAGAAATAAGACTCAATATGCTGGTAAAACAAACTTTATAGACTTCCTTGTGGAGAATGTAGGTGCTGCTATAGAAGCCAATGCAGCAAATAACCTCGGTGGTGTCAGATTAATCAAGAATGCGACATTAGGAGGTACACCTGTATGGAACGATATCAATACTACAGATAGTATTGTAGAAATAGATGTTGCAGGTACTACCATTACAGGTGGTATTGATATTTTAGATGTTGATCTTGCAGGTAAGAATGATAAGGAAAGCAAGAATCTATCAGACTTTAAAATAGTACTAGCACCTGGAGAAACATTGACAATTGCAGGGGCATCCGTTACTTCAGCTACGATTGCGGCTGATTTACTTTGGAAGGAACTATTTTGATGACACTACAGCAAGCTGCTTTACAATTCAACGATATGTACGCTCAAGAATCTAGAGTAATAGAACCAAAAGATCCATGGACCATCGAAGGTATTCAATACCAAAAGCTCGTCATCGATAATGAAATGACACTAGCAGGTAAAGTAGTAGTCGGAAACTTTACATATATCTGTTATCAATGTACGAATCTCGATCCAGAGAAAAGCATGGGGTGGAAACCCATACCCAGCCAGCATCGACCTTATGGAAATTACTAACTAAATAGAAATCATTAGAAAATAGTTGACAACGTGTTACGTTCTTGTTACCTTTAAATATAAACGAATAGACTCATGAACAAAGTTGCTCTCTGTATGATCGCTAAGGATCGTGAAAAGCAGATCATACGTACCCTAAACTCCACAAAAGGTATTTTTGATGCTTATTGCCTAGTTGATACTGGATCTTCTGATAATACCGTGCAAGTCTGGAAGGACTGGTGTAAGTATAATGTTAAAGAATTCCATGTTAAAGTAAACCCCGATTATAAGTTTGTTGAAGTCAATGGACACAAGATACTAGGAGATTTTGCATCCCCACGAAATGATTCATTTAAACTAGCTAAAAAGGCTAAAGCTAACTATGCGTTCTGGATTGACTCAGATGATGTACTTGTAAACCCTGAAGGTATTCCCATTCTAGTCGAACAAATGAACAATGAGAATCTTCACTTTTGTGTACTAACATACGTATACGCCAAAGGTGATGGCAACCTCAAGCCTGTTGTTCAGAAAAGAGAACGAATAATAGATTTAAGTATTAAAGGTAAGTGGGCCAATCGTGTACATGAGAACTTTAAGGCTGAACAAAGGGTGAACGTATTTGAAAACGACCAGGTTTATGTACAGCATGAGCGAGAGAATGAAAATGTACTAGAGACAGGTAGACGTAATCATTTAATAATGAAAGCGCAGGAGGAAGAAGAAGGTATTAAAAATATGGATAATGAAATGCTTAGCCACTATGCATATGACTTTTGGGAGCATAAAGAATACGAACAAGCTTTGAAGTACTACCAATTATACCTCGATAGAAAGACTGACAATAAAGGGATTCTATATCAAGTGCATATTAAAATGGCACGTGCATATATGAGCTTAGGGGAACTCGACAAGGCTATTGCGAGCGCGAGCATGGCATTGCAGTACGATAATGCATTTTCAGATTCATACATTATACTGGCCGAGGCATACACAACGCTTGGTGAATGGGATGAAGCAATTCATTATGCTGATAAGGTTTTAGGAAGGGACTTGCCTAACACTACATTGCCAATTAATGAGTTAGAATATGTCATACTTCCAAGACGTATTAAGATTAATGCGTATTTACAAAAAGGAATGATAGAACAAGCTTCAGAGCTTATTAATGAGTTACTACAGATGACAGGTGATGAGAACGTTAAGCAAGAGAAGTTTATGATTGAGAAGGATATTCTAAGGAATCAAGCGATCAATGGTATAAACCATATCATGCGTTATTTACAATCGGGCAATAACATGAATCATGCTGATAGATTACGTGAAGCCATTCCTATCGATTTGCTAGATGATCCAACAGTTAGAAGGATTATTGAGGAAAGCATGCATGATTATAGACGTAAGACTCGTAAAGTAAAGTTAAGTGGTAGTAAGTCTATTGTCATATGGGCCGGCGAAGGGATTGGAGAGTGGAATGGCGAGAGCGATATAAAGGAGGGCATTGGTGGTAGCGAAGGTATGACAATACAGATAGCACGAGAACTTGTGAAACTCGATAATAAAGTAGTTATTTACAATCAATGTGGTAATGCTGCAGGCAAAGAGTTCTATGGTGTACGATATGAAGACTATCGCAAATGGGATACTGAAATGAAGTGTGATGTATTCGTATCACTAAGACGACCGGATGTATTTACCAAGATCATAAAAGCTAAAAAACAATACCTATGGTTACATGATACTCATTATGGAGATGTTAACGCTTCAATATTCTATTCAGCTGATAAAGGAATAGTGCTTAGTCAGGCACATAAAGATGTTATTAAGAAAAGCCATGGCATAGAAGATGAAGATATATTCTTCATGACTAGTAATGGTTTGAATTCATTGGCTATGAAGTGGGCGGATGAGCAGAAAGCTGTAGCCCTTAGTGCTACTGATTCTATGGCAAAGCCTACTATTGCCCGTAATCCATATCAGTTGTTTTATGCTTCCTCATATGATAGAGGGCTTGATAATCTACTTGAGATGTGGCCGTCTATTAGAAAGGAAGTGCCTGAAGCTACGCTCAAGATTATATACGGATGGAATACTTTTGATAAACTAATGAATAGCCGAGAAGGGACCGAGAGCGGAAATTGGATGCGAAACTTTAAATCCAAGATGGTTGAGATGATTGCTAATAGCGAAGGCGTACAAGAACTCGGGCGTGTCACCCAAGGCGAACACCATAAGTTAGCAGCTGAGTCTTCTATATGGATCTATCCAACAGAGTTCTACGAGATCTCCTGTATTGGTGCCATGATTGCACAATCAATGGGTGCGGTACCTGTTTGTACACCACATGCGGCTCTAAACGAAACGGTGAGTACTAAGTACGGTGTAAAGGTAGATCTTTCATCTATTGCAGATGCTACTATCCACTTACTAAAGAATCAGAATGAGCTTGAGAAGAAACGTACGCCACTTATGAAATGGTCAAGAAAGCAGTATGATATGGCAAAGCTTGCTAAGCAATGGGATGAGGAGTTTAATAATAATTAATAGGGCTATGGCAACGTCAAAACAATGTAGAATTTGTGATGAGATATATCGTTCACGTTGGGACCTACTATTCATGAGGGTGTACCACATGTGTGTCTGCTGTATAGAGGAAAGGTCCATGCAGATACTTGAGAATAAAATAGATTTAGTTGATGATAAATTAAGAATACTAACTAAAGATGACGGACTTAAAGTTAAAACCAAATAATAATATTAATCTAAGATCAAGCGTGAATTACATAGGAAAACTTACCACACAGATATTCATATATAAGGGTGGAGTAAAGAAGACAGTTAAGAACCTTATTAGTGAATCGATCTGCGAGAGTGAGATGTTAAAGATAACTGATGTGAATGGAGTCATGCATATTATTAATAAAGCTAATTTATTGCATACCGAGGTACATCCACAAGAAAAGCATGAAGATTAAGATACTACTACCAGCATTATTAGACACGCCTGAACAGGTTCAAATGACTGATGAATGTAGGAACTCACTTATAACCAAAGATAATGACATTGAGGTTATAGAAGATAATGAACGGTATGATACAAGGGTAGCGGGTGTGTGGAATAAGTTCTTAGATGCATGGCGTGGGAAAGAATATGACTACTTGATGATTACGGCTAACGATACTGTAGCTGATCCAAATGCGATTGATTACATGGTTCGATGTGCAGAAGATAATCCAGACTCGGCTCTAATTACGGGCAAGGTTGATCGGAACTATAATAGATTTATGAAGAAGTCCAGTAAACGTAAGTACACTAAAGAACTTACTAGTGGTTTGATTGACCCCGCGTGTTTCTTGTTACGAAAGGGTGTTATTGAAGATGTTGGTAGGATTGACGAATATTTACCGGTTGAGTTTGTAGAGCGCGACTATATATATAGATGTAAGCTAGCCGGATATGACGTTATACAGCCGGACGTAGTACTTTGGTATCATCCACCATATGCAGGAACTATAGGGAACGATGATGATAGATTACGGTTTTACCTACGTAGATACCTCTCAAAGTGGGGTGGCGATGCTAACAGTGAAACGTTTAGGTACCCATTTAATAATATGAACTTAGATTATCGATATACAGAGAAATGAAAGATAAGACTACTATAGTTACAGTTCTTAGTATTGATGTCTTATTAGCTTTTACTTTGGCAATACTTTTAATACTTTAATAATGAAGTTACACTTAGCATGCGGTACAGTTTATCTATATGGATGCGAAAACATCGATCTTGAATTATCACATCACTTTCTTGCTGAAGATAGACCCGATCTTGTGCAGGAGAATATAACAACGATGGATAAGTACTACAAAGATAATGTTACAAAGAGTGACTTTATGACTGGTAAGTATCACATGAAGAAAGTAGTTTGCGATAGATTTGCAGATGTAAGTGACCTACCATACGAGCATGGTTCTATAGATGAGATTATTGGCATGCATATCCTTGAGCACTTCACGTTCGAAGAAGGCGCACAACTACTAAGACATTGGCGGGATTTATTAAAACCAGGTGGTTCGTTGCGAGTACACGTACCAGACATAAAGGGCATCATTGATTTATATAACGAAGAAGGTGAGATGGATTGGTGTATACGTCAACTGTTTGGTAGTCAAAAGAATAAGTACGGATTACATCGATCTGGATATACATCACAAAGCCTAAGAGCATTCTTTACTATGGCGGGTTTTAATGATATTGAAGATCTAGATAATATTAACGATTATCCTGCAATTGGGATGAGGGGGTGGAAATGAGACCTACACACAGAAAGTTATTCATTGCTCTTGCGTTATTAAATGCCCGATATGGACCAAGTTTCGGCATAGCCCCTGGTGATGATGAACATTTTATTACATTTGTATACTCTGAATGAAACCTATTGCAAAAGTCGGTGATACGATAATAGATCTTATATGGAATGGTGAGTATATCATTAAACAAAGAGAATATATTAGTAATTTCTGGGGATCTAGGTATAGGTATAGCTGCATATCGATTGACAGGAAGTATTATAAACTATTTGATCAGGTTTTAGATCATAGATTACCTCATTCTTTTAAGAAGATATGAAAGAATACTATTACCGTGAAAAACATGGATGGAAGTGGGTAAGTACAATTGTAGGTGAAGATTTTCATGCTTTTTATTTATATGACTGTATACGACAACAGAAGGAGGTAGTACCAATGATTCCGATTGAGGTAAGTGAAAATGATTATCATTTCATGGTTCGGTATAGACCATCGGGCGTATATACTGATTCATCCGAGAAAAAGAAAAAGTTATATAGACACTTTGGAATTTACGATATTAATTGACATATGAGAATAGCAGTATGGATACACAGACTGGTATGGAAGTATGGCAGAATGGATTGCTGATGGCTTCGAAGCTAATGGGCATACAATAGACAGGATTGATCGGAAGGATATTATAATCAACCCTGAGTCATATGATTTTATACTATTTGCGGATTGTAGTGAAGACTTTTCGGATAGAATCCCAAAGTGTCCTGACTGTCTAAAAGTATTTTGGTCAATGGATAGTCATATGCCAGGTGGTGCCGAAAGGTCAGTTAACATTGCTAGAAAATGTGACCTTACGTTTAGTAGTAACTATGAGCATGGTGTGAAGATCTTGGAGAAGTTTGGCGTGGAGAGTCTTCTGATGCCAATTACTTACAATGATAATCTTGTTAAAGCTTTTAGTAATAATAAGTACAGTGTTGCAATGATAGGCCATCCTAATAGTGAAGAGCGTAAAGAGCTATGGGCGCGGCTACATGCTAAGTATTCAGATTGCTTTACTGGTAAAGCAGAGAGTAAGGGTGAATATATTAATATAATGAACAGATCACTATTTGTAGTAAATCAACCTACAGAGCCATGGGATATGATACTTAACAATAGGTTCTTTGAAGCTATGGCTGTAGGAGCAGCTTTATTTCAAAAAAGACTAAAGACTGATCTTATTGAGAAACTTGGCTTTGTAGAACATGAGCACTTTATATACTGGAATACCTTGGATGAGCTTTTGGACAAAATGGGTTCCACGGTAATCACTAAGCAGATTAACAATGCTCAAGAGAAAGTACAACAATACTCAATGTCTGCACAATGTGCAAAGATCGAATCAGTTATTTTAGATAAGTTTTATGACAGGTTATGAAGGATATCATCCTTGCATTATGTGCATTAGTATTTATACTAAGTGTATGTGGTGGGTCGATTGTATATACGGATAATCGTACATGCCAGAACAAGTACAGTTCATTTGAAAACAAGTACGACTTTTGGTCTCAATGTCAGATTAAGCTGGATGGTAAGTGGATACCAGCAGATTCGTATTACTTTATGGAGGAATAAGATGAAAAGAATTTTAGTTGCGGGTGGATCGGGCTTCGTAGGCCATCACCTAGTAAGAAAACTAAAAGAGAATCCAGATAACTGGGTTAGAGTTGTGGATATCAAAGAGTATCCGTATACAGATGCGGATGAGTTCTTACAATTAGATCTGAGAGATTATAAGAACTGTCAAGATGCTGTACATGTTCTAAGAGAGTACAGATATAATTCACCCAAGTTTGATGAGGTGTATCAACTTTCAGCAGATATGGGTGGCATGGGGTTCATAGGAAGTAACGAGGTTGACTGTCTAACTAATAATGCACTGATTAATATTAATATGATCAAAGCTGCTACTGAGGCGAAGGTTGCACGATACTTCTACTCAAGTTCGGTGTGTGTATACCGAGATGTGAAACAAGGAGAAACATTAGACGAAAGCGATGCATACCCCGCTAATCCAGACAATGAGTATGGATGGGAAAAACTATATTCAGAGCGAGTAGTCGAAGCTTACGGACGGCAATTTAATACAAAGGTACGGGTTGCACGGTTTCAAAACGTCTATGGTCCTGAATGTACATGGGATGGTGGTAGAGAGAAAGCACCCGCTGCTATATGTCGCAAGGCTATACGCGCGCAAGATGGTGATTCAGTTGAAGTATGGGGTGATGGGTCAGCTATGAGGAACTTCGTATACATAAATGATCTTGTTGATGGTGTTATCAAACTCATGAGGTCAGATCTTGAAGGACCAACGATCATAGGAACTTATGATGAGGTAACAGTTGAGAAACTTACTGATACAGTAATTAGTATTTCGGGAAAAGAAATAGAGAAGAAGTATATTGATGGTCCCGTTGGTGTGGCAAATCGTAGCTTCAGTAAAGATAAAATTATGAGTATAGGCTGGCAACCTAAGATGAAATTTAAAGCCGGTATGAAGATCACTTACGAATGGATACAAAAACAAATAACATTATAATAAACCCAGCACAGCAAGTGCATGGACAAGAAGAAATAGATGCTGCTACGCAGGCGATACAAAGCGGACGTTGGGCAGAAGGACCGTGGGCTGCACAGTTCAGAAGAAAGCTTTCGAAGTATTTAGGTGTCAGGTATGTCACGTTGACTAATAGTGGATCCAGTGCCAATCTTGCAGCTATCATGGCTTTAACTACTCAATGGATAGATAAAGATAGGAGATTGCTTCCTAAGCATGAAGTTATTACACCAGCGTTATGTTTTCCTACAACTGTATCACCAATATATTACGCACGTGCTATCCCTACGTTTGTTGATGTAGATGATAAGTGGAGTATTGATATCAAGCAAGTCGAAGATATGATAGGGCCAAAAACCAGAGCTCTTATGTTTGCACATAACTTAGGTAATCCCTCTGATATGGATGCTATTATGGAGCTTGCTGAAAGGCATAGGTTATGGGTGATAGAAGATAATTGCGATTGCTTAGGTGGTGAATGGGAAGGGCAAAGAACGGGATCAATAGGAGATATAGGAACATCGAGTTTCTATCCTGCACATCAGATTTCGGTAGGTGAAGGTGGTGCTGTTTATACAAATGACCCGATACTACACAGAGCTATAACTTCTATTGTGAACTGGGGCCGCGAGTGCTGGTGCGCTCCTGGATGTGATAACACATGTGGTATTAGATACGAGCATCAACTAGGTGGGCTGCCTCATGGATATGATCATAAGAATACATTTTCCGAGATGGGGTTTAATTTAAAAGGTACTGATATATCAGCAGCACTAGGAGTGGAACAGATGAAACGATTGCCGGGGTTTGTTAAAACCCGAAGGAAGAATCATGCCTTTCTTAAAGGGGTCTTTGCAAACTATGAACAATGGTTTGACCTACCCACATCTTATCCACAGTCTAAACCAAGTTGGTTCGGTTATGTGGTGAAACTAAAACCGGCAGCACCATTCTTAAAAGATGATATGGTTAAGTATTTAGAAGAATATGGAATTCAAAGTAGAGCATTCTTTTGTGGAAACATAACAAGACAGCCTGTGTTGTGGAAGAAGAGTGGTTATAGAGTAGCGGAAAGTTTCGAGGTAAGTAATGATATAATGATGAATGCATTTTGGATTGGTGTGCATCCTGCTATTGGCAAGAAGGAACGTGCTCATATGAAGAATGTTATTACTAACTTTTTAGATAGGTATATATGATTGGCAAGATAGGTAAGAAAAAGTGGATAAGACAGCAGAAGCGAAAGGGTAACACCACCACAAACCTAGAGCTAGCATCATGTTATGGGAAACTTAGGTATAATACTCGCAAGGAAGCTAAAATAGTAACAGAGAGTAAACCCGATATCGTGAAGTCATATAAATGTAAGTTCTGTAAATTTTTTCACATAGGGAGGAAACAATGACAAATATTCTCATTAGCGGGTCAACAGGTTTCATAGGGGGGCACTTAATGAAATACTTAGGCGAACTTAACTACGAGGTAGATACGATTAGTACTAAAGAGTTTATGAAAGAAGATTGGAGTAGGTTGGATAATTACCAACTATTAAGACCTGTTGAAATTTACGATAAGAGTACGAACACAGTGGCTGTTCCTAAAAGGAAACCTGATATCGTAGTACACTGTGCATGGCTAAGAGAAAAAGACCTACATGCACCAAAGCATCTAGAGTTTGCAGAACTTAGTTGTAACTTCCTACAACAATGTAAAGATAGAGGAATACCGGTTATCAATTTAGGGTCATCATCTGAGTATGGTGTGAAGGACGAGCCTATGAAAGAAGATATGATATGTGAGCCTATTAATACATACGGAGTAGCTAAGCTAATGGTCACTTTATATGCTAAGAAGCTGGGATTTAATACTTTGAGGTTATTCACGGTTACGGGTGAAGGGGGCCATAGTTTCAAGAACATATACGAATCTGCAGTAAGAGGTGATACAGACATGAAGGGCTTTGCAGCTTCTACAAATACAAGAGATTATATACCTATCAATACGGTTTGCGTTGCCATCGAAAGGCTCATACACTCTTCTCATATATATGGCGAGGTTATCAATGTAGGTAGTGGGTATCAACAGTCCAATATGAGGGTGGTAGACAATATTGACCATGGATTAGCAGAAGTGATTTGGGGAACTTATAAACAATCACAATATGAGCCTAGACATTGGAGTGCCAATACGGATAAAATGAAGCAATTACTTAATGTATAAATAATTATGCCACATCTAAGCGGAGGGAAAACAAAAAGAACTAAAAGAAGTAAAGGAGGAAAGAAAAAGAAATGAATATATTCAAATGTTATATAACGGGTATCACGAATACTAAACGTGGTAGCTGTTTCTGGCAACAACCTAAACCAATAGAAATAGATTATGTCGAAGAAAAAGTTAGATTACGGCAAGATTAAACAACGTATCATGGATATCGGATTAAAGACCGGGGTTGGTCATATCGCCTCGGCTCTCACACTGGTACGTCCTTTGTGTAGAATGTACAATCAAAGCCCTGACTATATCCATATTGTCTCAAAAGGGCATGGTGTTCTTGCTCAGTACGTAATACTCAATGAACTTGGTATATTACCAGACGAAGTATTGGATACTTACTACCAAGACGGAGGACTCAGTGAACATTCAACACTTAGTAAAAAGTATGGTATTTATGCATCAACTGGAAGCTTGGGTCACGGCCTTGGCATTGGTATTGGATATGCAATTGCCAATCCGGATAGGTTGGTGGTTGTTTATATGAGTGATGGTGAACTAGACTGCGGCCCTACGCTTTCGTCTTTAAAGATAGCAAACAAGTTAAAGCTAAACAATATTATAGTTGTAGTAGACCATAACCGACTTCAAGCATTTAGTGAGAGCAGGCGAGAAGATCTAAATTTATTCAGCCATAACTGGTTTCAAACATTTAATGGTACAAAGGGTGAAGCCTGGGGCGATATTGCAGGAACTATGGAATCACACTATACTAAAGTGACTCAAGAGGTTTACGATATCTGGATGAAGGAATATCCTGTCATTGATAAGAGAGACAAAGAACTTGACGCTCAAGTTGAGACACTAACTAAAGAAAGAAATAAAAAATTTAAACTATTAGAGGAACAGAGAGAAGATGAACAACGTGATTAACGAAGCTCATGCACTCAATGAAGACAAGCAGATGCTTATAGGTGAGCTAGAGTTAATCTGGAACTATATCAATGAAAAGTACCAGGGTGGAAATACTCTTGAGATAGGAGCGTACAAAGGAATGACGAGCTATTTGTTTGGTGCAATGATGGACAAACATGAGAAAGAAAACACACGTGGTGGCAAGCATTATATCGTAGACATATTTGAAGACTTTGAAAAAGAAGATACTGCCTGGGGGTATCAACCACATCCTAAGAGCCTACTACTTGAGAACGTTGGTGACTATGCTAACTACATGGAAGTCATACAATCAAGATCGTTAGGTTGGGATTCGATATCAGTTGTGTTAAGTCACGAATTCGATATCGTATGGATAGATGGCGATCATCGATATCAAACACTTTTGATGGAACTACTCATGGCTGATATCGTAACTGATCATATCATTGGTCATGACTATGGCCATGATGGTGTAACAAGGGCTGTTGATGAATTTTGTACAGAGCGAGGTTATAAAGTGGAGCTATGGCGTGAAGGTCAATATGGTTTATTTGAGATTATTAAGCAATGAATCCACCTAAGTTCCATGCTAGGTTATTCGATGTTAAAGACCTGGAAGATTTTATAAATCATGCTAACATTGAATTTGTTGGGGTATATCAAGAAGGATCAATGTATAGACTAATGTACTGGGAGAATGATCATTATACTTCTGAAGTATTAGTTCCAGATCCGGAACCTAAGTTAATTACAAAAGGATTATGAGAAGAACACTAATCAATCAACTTATAAAACAAGATGACGAAAATACATACTTCTTAACAGCTGATGTGGGCTTTGGACTGCTAGAACCATTGCAGGAAGTTATGGGGGATCGTCTTATCAACATAGGTATAGCGGAATCATCAATGATTAATATCGCTGCAGGACTCGCATTATCAGGAAAGAAGGTATATACCTACACCATGTGTTGTTTCTATCTGAAATGTGTTGAAGAAATTAAGCTTGATTTATGCGTAATGGATTTGCCGGTAACTGTTATTGGCGTAGGTACGGGCTTTGATTATGAGCAACATGGAGTTAGTCACTTTGCTATTGAAGATGAACAGATTATGAATTCATTGTTGAATATAGATGTTGTAACACCTGATACTAAGGAAGACCTGATTGCTGAGGTAAAGAAAGAAGTAACACGACCTAAGTACTTACGTGTTGGTCGCTTTGGTGAAAACAGGGAATTCGAAACCAACTTACATATTAAAGATAAATACCCCACTGAAGGGGGACATGTAGATTATTACAAAGGAAAATATGAAAACAAAAAATAAAGAGTTACTAGATCCACAAAAAAATAAAGAATACTACGCGAAATCAGATGGTAACTTTATGCCATTAGAGCAGTCATTACATGCACATAAAATGCTTGATCGTGTTGCATGGATGCGTAATTGGGTGCACGAGATCGCTAGTAGGTCACACATCAGTGTAGGCTGTAAAGACGGTTACGAATGTATCACATTATCTGCCGAAGGTATTGAATGTGTTGGTATAGATCCAAGCGAGGATGCTATTGATGAGGCTAAGTTAAAAGCTAGAGAAGCAGGGCTTGAGGTTACATTCATCGTTGGTACTGGCGAACAGTTACCAGAGGGAATCATAGCTGATACGGTGAGCTGTATGGAGGTGCTAGAACATGTTGTCAGTCCTACAAAGCTTATGGATAAGTTAACTAAGGCGGGTAGGTATGTATTGATCTCAACGCCGGATATTGATGGCCGTCATGGTATACGAGATGCTGATAGAAACCAGGAGCATGTGAGGCTTTATAGCAAGGAAGAACTTGATGACTTTATGAGTAATTACGGTACTATTATAGAATCTGTGAGACGTGATGATCAGCTTTGTATAATAGTAAAGACCAAATGAAGACATATAGGTCACAGTTTAAAGAGATAGAAAGGATGCGACAGAAAAAACGCGCAGAGATGGGTCTACGAGTATGGGAAGGTCTACACAAAGCATTAAGCCTAGATGTTTATAAGGGGAATTTATTATTTGATCTACCAAAGGAAAATGAAAACAATAAGAGTATACACTAACCTAGTATTTGAAGGATGGACCGCAGCTGATCTTGAAACTGGTATAGGAGGAAGTGAAGAGAAACTAATTGAATGGGCAAGAGAACTATCACCAAAGTACGACATCACCATATACCATAACGGTGTACATGGGACATTCGATGGTGTTAAGTACGAAGATTATCGTAAGTTTAAACCATGGGAGCATTCGGATATATTCATATCATTCAAGTACCGTCAGGTTCTTCTCCAATCGATTAACTCAGAAAAGATCATACACTGGACAGCTGATATAGAAGACTGGAGTGATCTTGATATCCAGAATGTGGATAACGTATCGGTTATTAGTGATTGGCATAAATCACAAATGAATATACCCAATATACCAGTCGAACGTACATATATTTGGGCTGACTACGAAAGACTTGATAGAAACAAAGTTAAGAAGGAAAAGGGTACCATGTTGTATTCGACAAGTCTTGATCGTGGCCTAGAAGACTTACTTAAGGTATGGGGTACTGTTAAAGAGAAGTTAAGTTTGAAAAAGCTATATATCACTTATGGATGGGAATCATACGACCTCGCTAATAAAGGAAATGCAAATGCTCAGAAATGGAAGGAGTACATGAACACACTAATGGAACAGGAAGGAATTGAAATGCTTGGTAGACTTACTAACGATGATCTATGTAAGTTATATTGGAAGTCAGACTATTGGTGTTTGCCATGCAATGCACCACGCAATGAGTTGTTCTGTATCAATGCTGTAAAAGCTCAGTACTGTGAATGTATCCCGGTTGTGAGGAGACTCGGAGGTATGCAAGAAACAGTAAATGACTTTATCGACTTTGATGCATTAATAGGACAGCAGGTGGGGCAAGATACATTCAAAGGCAAGAAGAGTATTCTTAGGAATAAGAAATACGTTAAAAAGAATTTTGATATGAAAAAACAGATTAAAAAATGGGAAAAGATATTGGGATAGAAAACAAATTGCAAGATATTTATTTGGAATACCTTGATAAACGTACTGTTGAGATTAGAGAAAAGAGTCTTACTACAAGGCTTGTTATTGATTTTCGTAAAGGTGTTATCAATTCTATACAAGATCAAAGCATTATTGCAGGGGTTAGTAGCTTAAACTTCTATAGTAATAAAATAAACGAATGAAGGGCCAGAAACAATACAGTGATATTTCAACATCACAACCTAATGGAGTCAACGTCGATTTCCACATAATAGTTACAACAAAAGAAATCAAACTTATTGATAAACTAATAAAACGACTTTCTGATATGAATTATTATGTAGATTTTGATTATCCACGCGAATTAGTAGTGCAAACTATTAAATCAGCAGGTCAATGTGGGGATACTTATTACGATATATCTGAAGAAGTAAGAATGTGTCTAGATATGACTGTATTGAAGACATACGGAAATGCTAGAAAAGAAATCATCAAAGCCATACGAGCAATAAACTTGACAAAAGCTTATAAATCTTGGTACTGTTAGTTAATTAAATAAAAGACCGACTAAAACAACCAGGTCTCTATATTGTGTTCATCACTATGTGGTGCGTAATATAGAGGCCTTTTTTTTATTATATATACAGTTATGTATGAGAAACAACTACTTCGCTTTGGTACATGGAACTATAAAGGATTGCCAGATGACAAGCTTCAAGTTGATAAAGAGTATGTCGAAAAGATCGTTTCTAACTATGAGAAATCACCATTTGCTCCTGTTGTACGTGGCCATGTCAATAACGATGAGATAGCTAAGAACCCATACCTAATTGTAAATAAAAACATATCGGATCTATCAATAAAAGAGGATGGGCTATATGCAAACTTAGATATAGATAAAGATGAGATCCAGAAGTATAACGACGTTTCAGTAAGGATTGATCAGGACGCTGTGGACCATGAGACTGGGAAGCCAATAGGCCCAGCATTAAGACATGTAGCACTTGTACCAGATCCATATATTAAAGGACTAGCTCCTTTCACCGAGTTATCGGAGGAAAAGGGCGTACTTACAATTAATTTATCAGAAATAAATATCATGAAAGATGATAAAACAAATACTGCAGAAGTAGACGAAAAGGCTACAGCGGAGGAAGCACCTGAGAAGGAAGCTCCCGAAACTAAAGAAGCTGAAGAAGCTGCAGAAACAGTAGATGCATCAGAAATGCAATCAATGAGGGATCGAATAGTGGAACTCGAAGAGCAAGCTACTACTCGTGACAAGGAGATGGCACGAAAGAATGCAGAAGCAAAGTTCACAGCTCTTCTATCTGAAGGCAAAATTACACCGGCACAACAGGATGCGTATATTAATCTATGTGCAAATAATAGTGCAGTGATGGAATTGTCTGAGGGAAAAAAGTCAACTCTTGTGGAACAACTTGATGAGTTGTTTTCTAAAGCTCCTGTTGTCGTTGAATTCAGCGAAAAAGGAGTTGAGATTGAAACCGCTGAGAAATCAGACAAACTGAAGATTGAACTTAAGGAACGACATCAAGAAATGAGCGATAAGGAATTCGATAAGTGGTATGAAAAGAATGAGAAAGTAATTAAGGGTGCTAATGTTAACAAACAATAGCAAAACATAGTACTTGGATCAGATTGTGATGAGAGATGGTCCGAGGCTCCAAAATTTAAATTAGTTACAATTAGTCATGGCAGCAGCAACACAAGATAGGTTTGGCGAACGTCAACCATCAGAATTGGTTCCATATAGTGGAGCAAGTGGGTTTACCTACTATAAAGATACATTACAAATGTATAGTGCACTTGGAACAGGTATTAGACCTCTAGTGCAAGGTGTAGGAGCATCCAATGCTCGGTTTATTGGAGTAGCTGATAATCGTGTAGATTTATCTTCAGGGTTAGGCGCAAGTCAAGAGACACTTAATGTGTTCAAAAAAGGAGAATATACCTTTGAAGCTCAAGGAACTGGTGTATCAGCTCATATTGGTCAAATTGCTTACGGGCTTGATGATCAAACAGTTGGTGTATCAGCAGCAGCACCAGCATTACCAGTTGGTGAGATTGTTGGATTCCCTACAGCATCAACATATAGGATCCGGATTGACAACGCTATTAATGGAATGCCTCATAATCGTGGTGTTTCATGGGCGCAGGTTCAGAATTAAATTTTATTAATAATCAATTATGATAACTAAGGGAGTATTTCCTGAAAGTCTAAGAGCTGATTTGGCGGTATCTTTTGAAGATGGCCGTCAAGCTATGGTTGCTCAAGAGTGGCGTCAGTTGATTGAAGTGGTTCCAACAACCTCTTCAGCTAAAACTGAAATATTCTATGGTGACAAGACAGAGCTTAGACGGTTCAGAGGTGAAAGACAACCAAGTGTATTCTTCGAATACAAATCAGTCATTACATTAGATGACTGGGAAATGACTGAAACTATCAAAAGACAAGTTCTTGATGATGATCAGTCTGGCGGAGTTCTACGACGTAAGATCGGAGAATTTGGCCAAGCTGTAGAAGTTTCAATGCAACGGAAAACAGAAGAGCATCTTCGTAGAGGGACTAGTTACAAGTCTTTTGATACTAACCAGTTCTTTGGTCGTAATCATGTATACACTGATTCAAAAGGTGCAACACATGGAACATTATGGACTAACTTCGAAACAGGTGGTTCACAGGTCGATGCAATTACTATTCAACTAGAACAATTACATTTCGCTCAGCTTAAAACTGATAGAGACCATGTTCTTGGAATGAAGCTTACAGATATCGCCGTAAAACGTGGTACTGATAATGCTAAAACTGCAAGGGAGATTGCAAACTCACAGTTTACTGTTGAGGTTGACACTATCAAAGGTTCTAATACAACTAATGTATTCCAGGGTACTTTCGGTATCATGGAACAGGACTATGGTATTGGTGATAGTGAGTGGTATGGGTTCGATCTTTCAAATGGATCAATGAAACCAATTAAAGTTCTTTCTCATAGTGTAAGTCCTGGATGGGAGAATCTTAAGTTCACACAACTCTTAGATGATTCTGATACAGGTTTCTGGAGAAATGAATTTGCGTTTGGTGTATTCGGTCGATTTGACTGGAACCCAGGAGATCCAAGAAGTGCAAGGCTTCATGGGATTACTGTGTTCCCTGATCCAGATCTTGAAGACTTCGAACGACATAGGGAATTACAACCTAACGAATTCTAAAGTCAAAGGATGGGGGGGAGAAATCCCTCCTGTCCAATCGGAATATATTTTACAGAATACTGAAATGGATAAGTTCAAAATTACTTATACGGATATTCATGGTGAGTTACAGACAGTTGTAGAGGAAACTGATGAGAGTAAAGAGCGACTTCTTCAACATAATCATGTTGTAAAAGTTGAAAAAGCTGGAGCAAGTAAACCAGAACCTAAACCGATCACTGATAAAAAGAAATAAATGGCACTAACAACCCACGAGAAAATCAGGGTTGAAGCTGGCTTTCAATATAGGTATAACAAGGACAGTTTTATACTCGGTCCAACTGCAGGTGGCGCAACAACATTCCACGTGCAGGCGGATGATAATGTTAAGTTCGTACCTGAGTTTAATACAGGCAATACTATTGCAGGTGTGAGTGATGTGAAAGTATTCATTGGTCTTGATGGTATCAGTGGAGTTTCTAGAGTGAATGTTACTGCAATAGATATTGACTCTGGATCAGTGACACTAGATACGCCACCAGTTAGTGGCAGCTCGTTAACAATCAGCTATTCAACGTCTCCGATAGAGAGTCAGGATATAGAGAATCATAGGTTGAGGGCTGAAAGCATGATTAACCAACGTTTATCCTTATGCTATAACTTACCAATAGCCCCAATCCCCTCTGTACTCACAGGGTACGCAAGTAGATTATCTGCTGCATTTCTCATGATACGTGGCTATGGTGTTGGCTCCAGAGATACGGCGGCTGATGGTTATGCACTATATGAACAGTTGATGGGTACGGGAACCGATGCATCATTAGTTAAGAACGTTGCAATTGCACCAGATGTTGGTGAGATTGGTATGATTTGTAGGCCAAGCTATCAATTAGTTGATGACAATGGGCAAGTAATTAGTCGTAATGACGAAGAAAGGATCAATAGTAATAATTTATTCAAATCAGGTGGCAGAGTAAATGGCCGGTTGTACGATATTACAGAGGAGAAGTTTAGACGTAAGAACTGGCAGCAGAATGTAAACAGTGAACAGCCAGGGGTACAAGATATACCTGAGCCACAAATACAAAACTAATGGCAAAGATAACTATTAGTACAAGTGTTGGTAGAGGATTAAAAAACTTTCTTGGAAACTTGAACTTTAAAAATACAATGACACAAACCATTAAAGCTGTTAAGGGCGAAGCGGACTTGAACTTTAGACAGCAGGGTGGAATATATGGAAGATGGAAACCACTAGCAGCTTCTACGAGAAAGGATCGAAAGAGCGAAGGATTCCCACCAGCGAGACCGATCCTTGTGAGAACAGGCAAATTACGGAAAGGATTTGTTACTAAATCTAGCTCCAATGATGCTGAAATGACGAATAAGGTGCCATATATGAAGACCCACCAGCAAGGTGATCGGAAGAGAAACGTACCACAACGACAGATTATGGGAATAAGTGATAAAGTTACAAAGGCGGCAGGATTACTCGCGGCAGAAGATATTACTAGACAATTACGAAGGGCATTATGATTTTTATAATAGATAAGATTCTTGAGGATCTTGAAAGCAATTTAGAAAAAAGAGATGTCCAGTATTATATTTTTGGATTACCTGAAATCGAGATAGGAAAGGACATTACTAATAAGGGAGCTGTGTTTGTTAAGCCAGTATCGACAGATATAACGCAAATAGCGACGGGGCTTATTGATCAGCCGACACACACGATTGAGGTTATACTTACAAAGAATATGCAATTAAAGGTTTACAGAAGTGCTGATCAAGAAACTGGCGATCTATTTTTAGCAAGAATAATGGATGGACGTAAAGCTGATGGAAGTTTAAAGACGAATACAATTAGATATATTATACGAAATAACTTGCAAAGATACGGGGTAAGACAACCAGATATATCAATTACATATAATGATGATAGGATACCAGGTGATGAGAATGTGACAGCAACATTGACTATTACACAAGAAGAAACAGCTTCACAAGCAATTTAATTTTTAAATAAAAATATAGTGGCACATCAGACTATTTACAAAGACATAGGTATTGGTGATGAATCAACTTGGGGCGTTTCAGTGGCCTCTAATTCAGAGCGGTTACATATTAAGACTTCTACGCTTAATAAGATCGTTGAGAAGGAAGTGGTTGAGGATACAACAACATCTATTAAAGGACGTGAACGAATCGTTAGAATGAAGAACGTTGTAACCGGTGACCTCACAGGGTTTGCAACTCCTAGAACGATGCATCATATGTTAGAACTTGCATTGGGAACAATAGCTACCAATACTGCTGTTGGAACTTCGGCAACACTAAGAACATATAATCAGAATACTGATGGTACGATGATCTCTAAATCTATTAACTTTGATAGAAATAACTCACAGGAGACATTTAATGGAGTGAGAGCATCAGCAATTGATATAACCGCGAGCGACAATAAACTTGAATTCACATTAAATACTGAAGGGAAGATTCAAAGTAATGTAGGTACATCGATGCAGGACTTGATTGGAGAAACTATCAGACCTATGGTATTTGCAGATGCTACTATTACAGTTCACCAAGGCGCAACGTATGGCGTTGAGTTTACTACACTGGAAGTTGAAAGTTGGAATGTTAAATACGAGAATGGATTGGAATCATCTTTCTTGTCGGGTAGTCGTGATGCTGCAAGATCAGATCCTAAGATTCCAGCAGTATCAGGTAAGTTCAAGATATTCCATGAGGGTACAAGTTTTGTAGAATTGCAACATGGTTGTACAGAAGCTTACTTAAGATTTGATATAGTGCTTCCATCATGTGCGGGATTAATCGCAGGAGTAACACCATACACTTTGAGAATAGACGTACCACGAACTGAGATGACAAGTAATGTCAGACCATATGAAGCGGGTGAGTATTCAATGGAGGAAGTTGAGTTCATGGGAAAACTAAACACTGGCACAAGTTCATTGATTGATATTACACAAACCGTTGGTGCGGCTTTGTAATGTTTAATGAATGTGCCTGTTCATTTTCCCTCATGTTCATGAGTCATTTTTGGACAGGCGCATTCTTTTAATTAAAGGAAAAAACTAATGGATAACAAAATAATAAAGCTGGAGGAATCCGGCTACACAGTTGAACTACGGGGATACTTGGATACTAGAACATATAGGGAGTATAACAAGAAATTACTTGAGCTTACCTTTGGACTACCTAGTGAGGAGCAAAAGAAAGCTGGAATTGCAGCATTGCTTAATGGACAAGAGTTTGTACTTGAGAGGGTTTTGGTAGAATTAAAAGATAAGGATGGAAATGTAGTTGACGATCCTTACAATGCGTTCATGGATCTACCTAGTACCGATACACAAAAGGTATTCCCAATTGTACAGGAAATTATTGAATCATCTACTTTATCAGGCGAAGTAAAAAAAAATGGACAAAAGCCTGTATCAGGTGGTTCGAAGGGCTGACGGGGAAGGTACAAGTAGATGATAGATATGATTTATCTGAAATGGCTTTAGTCGATAAGTATGGCTGGACATTTACAGATATTGATAAACAGCCAAATATAAAGATGGAGAAACTAATACGTTACTTGAGCACTCAGCGAGATAATGGGAACAACAACTAACACAGATTTAAAAATAAGGGTATCGGTTGATAAGGGTAATACCAAGAGTAGTATCAATGATATCTCTAATGGCTTTCTGAAAGCCACGGCTATTATCAAGGGTGTTGAATTAGGATTGAGAGCTTTGGAGTTTGGTTTTAAATCCGTAGCGAACTTCATAAGTGGTGCCGTTACCACTGCCAAAGATTTCCAAACATCAATGCTTAATGTCAAAGCCCTAACAGGTACTGTTGGGGATGAATTTGAAACGTTGAGTGAGCTGGCTCTTGACCTTGGTTCAAACACAGAGTTCACAGCTGTACAGGTTGCTGATGCAATGGGTTTTATGGCTATGGCAGGATTGGAAACTAACGAAATACTTGCCGCGACTCCAAGCATATTAAATTTAGCATCAGCTTCAGGATTAGATTTTGCGAGTTCTGCTGATATTGCTACTAACATTATGGCTCAATTCTCGATAGAAGCCAAGAATACTGACAGAGTAGTTGATGTACTAGCCAAAACCGTAACGAGTTCCAATACCGACATGATACAGTTCGCAGATGCTATGAACTTTTTGGGTCCAACGGCTGCTTCAATGGGAATCAGCCTAGAACAAGCCTCAGCGATTATTGGTATTATGGCCAATAATGGATTAAAGGGCAGCCTCGGTACTAGGGCATTAGGTACATCATTAACGAGGTTGGCGGCACCTACAGCTAGAATGGAAGAAGCAATGAACGATTTGAATATTGAATTCTTCGATCTGGATGGTAATATGAACTCAATCGATATTATAGTTGATGATTTGAAGAAAGCTTTTGAGGGTATGACCCAAGAACAGCAAAATGCCGCATTGTCTGCTTTGTTTGGCGCAGAAGCATTTCAGGAATGGAATATTCTAATAAAGGAAGGTGGTGATGGTATACGGGGTTTTACGGATGATCTCATTGATTCAGGAGGTGCAGCTGAAGAAATGGCAGATATCAAATTAAGTGGTCTCGAAGGCGCATTACTAACAGTAACATCAGCATGGGAAGGGTTTCAAATTCGACTTGTAGATGCGGTTGATGGGTTAGGAGTAACACAACAGGCTGCTGAGTTCATAGCAGGTGCTATTGGTGACTTGGAGTTTCAGGTTACTAATGCTGATAGTAGCTTTCGTATTTGGCTTGCTGAAATGCAAGAAAGATTCGGCCCTCAGATAGATGAAATCAAAGGTAAACTGAATGAATTGATAGGAAGGCTAAGAGCCATATGGGAAACCCATGGCCCTCAAGTTAAAGATGCATTTAAAGAAATAGCTGAGAAAGGTTTGGAAGAAGCATTTAATGCAGCTGTTATTTTGATAGACAAATTAGATGAGTTTATAAAGTGGATAGAAGATAACCCTGAGAAGATAAACGAAATGATTCAACGATTTGAAGACTTTGGTACTGCAATAGGTGATATATTTGGTTTTGTAACAGATCTTATTTCCAAAATTGACGAATTAATTGAAGTAGGATCAAAGATCAAAGGCGTTGCTGATGCAATTCGAGGGTTGACTGGTATACCGGACTTCTCGGCAAGCACTGGTGGTGAAGGTGGATTCTTTATTGGAGGCCAGGAAGTTTCTGCAGAGGAATTCCAGAAGGCGAATCTGTCTGAAGGTGAGGCTATTGTCGGCGAACTGAATCTTAATGAGCCGTCATCGATAGCCCCTACAGGACTTGCAGCTAGTAGTGTACAAGGCTCTAAAGAGATAGTAAATGCTATTAAAGGACTTGGCAACAGTAGCACTGTTAATAATAACTTTGGGAGTGTATCTTTCGGAGGAGATAGAGGAAAGGGACAAGAAATGAATATGTTTAGCAACTTACTTATGAACGCAGCAGCATGATAATAGACCCATACAACGGTGTATTAATTAATGGCAGGTTTTACGACTATGTTGAGGGTGATATTTCTCGTGGCATACCACTTAAGAATTCAGTAAGTGAAACGCAAAACTCACGTACAAGTAGTGTGCTTGGTAATACGCATTTTAGCTTGTCACTTACTATCGCTCTTGATAACACATATACCGTGAAGGCAGGTGCGTCAGAGGTTGGTGAAACAACATGGTTAGGACTTTCACGGCTGGATGATCTTGATAACTACCTTGGTGCCCAGGGTGTTAGTATGCCAATCATTCTGGTTACACCGTGGGGCGTGACATATAATGTCATACCTGTTGGCAGTCATGATTTATCAATACATAATCCTCCAAGACCAAATCCACTTGGCACAGAATTTCGCATATCTTTAACTTTGTCATCGGTTGATTGATGATCAAAGGAAATTCCGCAGTAAACTTTGAGGGTGAAAAACAAAACACTACTCCTTTTATAAAAGTAGAATTAAAACAAAACTCTATTGGAGTTAGCTTAAATCCGGTTGGTGCCTCCAGTCCAGAAATTAACTACAGGACAAGGAGTAGTAGGTCAGTACGCTATAAAGCTGGATGGTTGCTTGCGAACGGACCTATCGGTTCACGCATCTCTTATATAGAAAAGGTTGATGATTTTACTTACGACAAAGTTGGCGAATTTGATCCGGTAGCCCTTGCTTCAGACGTGGCCGTGAATGGTACAACAGCCGTCGCATTTGATGCTACGAACCCAGGAACCATCAGGCGAACAACTTCATTTGGTGGTACTGTTTGGGGCGTTTCAACTTTAGAAACTGTATATATTGGAGCGTCTCAACCGCTACGGGTATATGCTTTAGCCGCAACGTCACCAAATAGAGTTTACTTTATAGAGCATGGCACAACGATAGGAGATATAGAAGCAATCAGAGGAGTGTTGAAGTGTTCAGAAAAGATAGGAACTACATGGTTTACACAGTCTTT
>Ga0114923_10000400_pt1 | contig 35870 bp, 54 predicted proteins | sample SumtaG_FD_89578 | JGI IMG/M metagenome (GOLD analysis project Ga0114923, IMG submission 89578) | Deep subsurface microbial communities from Indian Ocean to uncover new lineages of life (NeLLi) - Sumatra_00157 metaG | ecosystem: Environmental > Aquatic > Marine > Oceanic > Sediment | place: near... | reverse complement strand
CCTCATCCTCGCCACCAATGCCCACGCTACAACCGTCACGCACCGCTGGTACGATCCCAACATAGACCCCTGCCTCACCTCAGGCATGTGCCAAGTCGTCCCCCCGTGTGGTGATGGACTGTTCCTTGGGTCCCCTAACGCGGACCACGCCACGATCCAGTTCGAGGTGTTCGGTGAGGAGTTGCTGGGCTTCTGGCACCCGGCGGCGACAATGGAACCTTGGTGGTACGGGGAAATCGACCTCGAGGTCCCTGACGGGTGCCACCTGTCTCGTATGCGCTTCCTCGGGGCTGGGGGCTACTCGGAGTGGAGCAATGTGATCGCTACGCCCACTGGGTGCGTGCCTACGGAGTATGTGTCTGAGCCGGGCGGCTTGGCGCTGCTGGCGGGGCTGGGGGTGTTGTGGTGGATGAAGGGGAGGGGGAAGACGTGACCGGAGACGAGAAGGGCTGCGAAGACCGATGCACGTGGCCAGGGTGTAGGATTCTGGGTCCAGCGAGCCTGCACTACCACCTGCATGACCTTTCACCCGAGCGCGCATTCGAACCCACCCCCGACGACACCGCCGCGCCCGACCCCTACGCCCCTCTCCGGGAGTTCCTCGACGGCGCTCTCGAGCGGGCCACCGCCGGCAAGGGCCACCAGCGCCACGCCAACGGAGGCCGTGAGTTCAGCCGTGAGTCGATGCTCGTCCGCCCGTTCCTCGAGCAGCCCATCCTGGGCATTCCTCGGCTGCTGGGGTCGCCTGATTTCCTGATGGGCCAGATCATCAAGAAGGGGCTCGAGGCGCGCGGCTTAGAGCCGGAGGCAGCGATGCGGGAGTGCCTCGACATCGCGAACTACGCGGCGGGGATGTGGTGCTGGTATCGGGAGCAGGGAGACCAATGACCACTTGGGTCCTAATCGTCACCATCCTGTGCTCGGGAGAGCCGGGGTGTGAGCCTGCGACTGATGAGTACACCACGACCGAGGCAATCTGTCGGATTATCGAGGCACACTCAGACGAGTCTCTGCCTTGGACGATCTTGGTGGAGTGCGTGGAGGGGGAGGAATGATCGAAACACTCGTTCTCGTCATCACGACCATGCTAGTAGGAGCCAGCGAGCCGACGTACAGCTACTCGCCACAGTCGAGCATGGACGACTGCCACCGCACAGCCAAGACGTTGAACATGGTGTTCTCCCGAGGGCCTACTGATAGGTCATGGGTCTCCAAGCAGGCATGGTGTGGCTGGAGAGACGACGAGACCGGCAAGATGAACTCTCGCGTCTCCAGGGTGGAATAGCCTTGCCCTCCCCCGCCGCTTGGGGTATGGTGCGCAGTGCCAGATGGGCCATGACCGACCTGACCCCCAGCCAGACTGGACAGTAGGGATAGTGTAGTCGTTGCGTCCCTCTTGCTTATGCCGGCCCCAGTGATCCGAGCGGTAGCTGCAGACGCCGGGAGGTTAGGGGCCGGCGCCAATTCATCCACCATGCGTGGATAGAGCATCTGAGGCCGTTCTCTTTGACGAGGGCGGCCTCAGCCTTTCACGGACACCCCATCAGGCTGCTCAGAAGCCCCCCAGTGTACTTGTCGATGCCCTTCCCGAGGTCACTGTCGTCGAAGCAGAACTGCACGTCTGCGCGGACTCCAGAGCCCGTGACGCCTGCCTCGATGTTGGGGGTCTGACACCCCACCAGTGCGATAGTGCTGAGTAGGACTATCAGTCCCTTGATCCGCATCAGTTCACTCCCTTGTCGTTGCGTGCGTTGCGTACATTTCCCCCCACCGCATTGACGAACTTCATCACCTGTCTGAATCGGGAGTCCTTGACAAACGGCGAAATCCATGCACAGAGTCCGGCGGCTGCAAGAGGTACCAGCACTATCTGAGTCTGGTCAATCACCGAGTTGAGCACGTTCGCGATCTGATCTTCCATCACTTCCCCTTCTTCGGCTTGGGCTTCGGCCTAGGCTTGGGCCTCGTTGATGGCTTCTTGTAAGGCATTTCTATCCTCCGCACTGAGCGCGCCATTGCGCTGTGTTCTCTCTCTCTGCCTCAAGTAGTTCACGACAGACGCTTCGTTGCTCTGCGAGCCTAGTATCGCGCTTAGCCTCACATTGTGCTAGGGCGGGGACGTAGTGAATTGCCATCGCGTCTGCAGACTTTTTCGCCTTTCCGATCTCGTCCAGACCGAACCAGCTACCGACGCCCATCACGGCCGCACTCACGGCCACTGTGATGAGGCGATCTGTGATTAGCTCCATTATTGGTGCTGCTCCAGTCGGTCTACCTTGGCCTTGATCGAGTTCATGGCTTCTACCATCAGCTTCGAGTTCCCCTCAAGACGCTCGGCGTAGAGTGCAACCTGCTGAGTGGCCTCCATTGCCTGTCTGGTGTTCTCATTCGCTTGTTCGTGCATTCTCAGCAGGGCAGTTTTTGTGTCTTCCATTTGTCCCTCTAAGTTCTTGACTCGCCACTTCATGCCAGTCCATTCCCTGCCTACACTGAGCAGTGTGCCAATCAAGGCTACTGCGCCGAGTATGGCACCAATGATCTTCCCCCATACAGACAAGTCGTCTTCGAGTGTCACCTGCAAGGGTCTCCCCCGGCTGCAGTCATTGCGTCCATCTTCTCAGTCAGAAAGTCGTAGGCGATCTCGTCTGCCCCGGCGTAGGGAGTTGGGATCACGTCCCCGGTAGGTGTAAACGCAGGGTCTTCTCGGATCGCGGTAGCTGTCAAGAACAGCTCTTCAGTACCCAGAGTCTTGTGCCTCATGAGCTTGTAGGTGTCGGTCCTCATCGCCTCGTTCCAGTCAACACGAACACCCGAGGAATCGTTGAACTCTTCGGCGTAGATGCAGCTCCGCTTGGAGGGAAGAGTCGGATCGACCATGTTGTTCCAGAAGCTTATGCCTCGATACCTGATCTGATGGCCGCCAAGAGAGGGAACCAATGACCCCGTGGTGTGGCCCGCTGCGATGTTCTCCACCCCAGCAATCTCGAGGATCGTCGCGTGGAGGTCAGTAGCTTGGACCAGGATGTCTGCTGTCCCGGTCCCGACTCCTGCCCCGCTGACGATCAGAGGCACCCACAGCCCGCACTCGCCGACCGTCTGCTTGCATCGGTCGTCTTCCCAGGCCGGCTGAGTGGCCTGCGCAATCGACAGTGGCGTCCCGTTGTCCGAGGTGATGATGATGACCGTGTCGGTGGGATCGTAGTCGCCATGGTCGAGCAGCCTGCCTAGCTCAGTGTCGAGGGCTTGGATGGCCCGGTTGTAACAGATCTCGGGCAGATCACCTCCCGCGCCCCCCTCCTCGCAGTCCACCGTGGCATCGAACAAACCGGGGGTTGGTTGGTGCTGTGGGTTGTGCGGAGCATTGAGCTGAATCGACATGAACCACGGCTCTGCGTTGTTGAGCACCAGTATCGCATCGTCGATGGTGAACGTGGTTGCGTAGGTGTTCTCTTCCGTGGTCGTGCCAGCCATGAAGTCGACAAGCTGCCAGTCGGTGTAGCTCTCACCGCCCTCGGCTCCATCTGTGGTGTTCCCAACATTCCCGATGGAGCCTCGCCCTGCTGTGAACCCCATCGAGGACGGGTGGATGGTTTGGCCTGCCCCGAGTGCGGTGCCTGCCAAGTGCCACTTGCCGAAGTGATAGGTGTCGTAGCCTCCCGCTTCTAGCGCCCTCGCAAGGTTGGGCCGAGCCGCAGAGAGGCCGGTGCCCCCTGAGGCAGACAGGATCGTGCGCCCCACACGGTTCTCCGTGGGGAATGTCCCGGTCATCATCGCGGCTCGATAAGGAGTACACGTCGGCATCGCCCATGCGGTCTTGACCACCACCCCCCCCGCCGCCAAGGTGTCGATCCTCGGGGTCAGGTACGCCTCGCTGCACTCTACGCGATCGGCTGTGTATACGCCGAACCAGCACGCCGTTACGTCATCCGCCACCAACACGATGATGTTGGGCGGGTCCGCAGCGGCAGCCGGCAGAGCCCACAGCAGCAGGAGCAGCGTGCAGAGAAGGCCCCTCATTCGTAGCCACTGATGATGCAGGTGAACCCGTTGACTTGAGCAACGGGAGCCCCCCCCGCCTCTACGACCGCAGAGGGCTTGACCTGGATCATCCCGTTTTCGATGGTCGTGAAAGCATTGATGGTGAGTGTCTTTGTGACTCCGGGCTCGTCGGTCTTCAAAAAGGTGAGCGCTCCTCCGATTTGATTTCGGGAATAGGCGAGCGTACCCGACCCGCCCTGCGTCTCGTAGACGGAAAGCGAAATCGAGGGCGTCCCCGTTCCATCCCATATCGTGAAGTCATCGGCCGGCGCGCAGGCTAGCTGCCGCACGAACACTTGGCCTGAATAGGGTGTGAGGATTCTCTCGTCGTCAAATTCCCCATCAGCACATGAAATATAGGACCCTGACCCCGTACTGCGGAGGCAAATGACAGTCGTGGGCCATGTAGACGAGGCCCCCCCGAAGTGCATCGTGAAGGGGATGTTGTTCGGCCCACCCCCAGACAGGTTGTCCGAGGGGTAGAGAACGCCCGAAGCCGGCGTAGCCACCAAGAGCATGGCGATGAGAGGTGCGATGAAGTGTCTCATGGTTTCTCCTAGCGACTCCCGCTACAAAACACACGGAAGAATTGCCCGCTGCCGAAGTTCGTACCCGCCTCCATGCGAATCCATTCCGGGGCTGGGAAGATCTGAATCCCGGTTGCAGAGCCTCCGCATGTGATGGCAGTCAGGTTGAAGTCTTTGCACTCAGTTGCGTCGAGCCCCACATCGTACTCATACCGATCGTTGCAGGTCTGGACGAGGGAGGAAAGGTTCGTCCCCCAACAGTCCACATAGATTCCCCCGCATTTCCCCGTGTGCAGGGCTGGGGATGTGGTGTCTGCGTCTGGGGTGTAGTTGGCCCCACTCCATGGAGCGACTTCTTCCACTGTCCTGCTGCCCCTCAGCCACTCGGCTGCATCAGCAGAGCTGGTGACCATCACGACTGCGAGCATGGCGATGAACGTCAACAGATGCAGAACAAAGCTTCCGATGAAGCCCTCTCCCATCTCGCTTGCGTATCTCCTGTGTGCGCCTTCGTCCATCATTGTGCTTCTCCTATTTCTTGTCGATCTCTGTCTGCAGAACCATCTCCGCAAAGTCGATCATGTTCTGTGTCGGCGCGTTGTACCAATACCCGACAGTGTGAACGCCCTCGATGAACGCCTTCTCCCACTCTTCCTCGCCACGGGATGCTTTGACTGCAGCTTGGAGTGCGATGAAGGGTTGCTGCGCTGCGTCTCCTGCCGGCCCCAAGTCGAGCTTTCGGATCTGTCCGCCGAACACCACCGGCCTCAGCAGAGAGTTCATCTGGCTGGCACCTGGATACCCAGAGTTGAAGTTGCTGAACAGGGACCATGCCATACGCCCTGCAGCTTCCTCGGGGTCTCTCGGCTCGTCCTCTGGGCGCAAGCCGGCCAAGAAGTAACCGATCCCGACAGTCGCAGCCGCGTCCAGAATGTAGGTGCTGGCAATGTAGGTGCTGAACCTCCACCAATCTGCGAACCCGCCCGCCTGTCTGGCTATGCTGAACTCCTCGATCGTGAGGTTCATGCGGTTATTGATCCAAGTGCTGAACGAAAACAGGCTCCTCCACAGAGGGTTCTTGCTACGCATGAATGAGGCGAGGTCTAGGCTTTGTGCAGCCGCTTGGGTGACCTCCATCAGGTCATTCGCATACTTCACCGCAAGGTCATGATCCCCCTCTACGGCACCTTCACTCACCGCTCTCGCATCTCCGTCCATCGCCTGCTGATAGGCTCCTGCCCACACAGACCCAGCAACCAGAGAATCCACATAGCCAATCACGCCCGCATACCACTGCACGAAGCGCAGACTCATCCCGGAAGGGAACTTGCCCCGGCTGATGAAGTCATTGGCGTTCTGGTCGTAGGTCTGCCGGCGGAATTGGAGCGGAGGCGAAAGCTCGATCATCCGGTTCATGGCTTGGAAGAACCTGTGTGGCCCTGCCCCAGACTCCGGTCTAGATGCCCCCCTCGCCCAGCCATCGTTCAAAAGGCTGTTGAGCCCCACGAACGTGTATTGGCCCAGCCTCGGGAATGCTGAAGCAAGCCCAGTGAGCTGGACCAGCACAGTGGAAGCCCTGCCTCCAATGATCTGCATGACACCAGCTTGACGGGCGCGATCGACCCAGACGTCTGCGGCTACATCAGGCTGGTACTGAGGCGCTACTGCGGTCTCGACCCAATTGTGAAGCTTTTGAACAAACGGGGAGCCGAGCGCCTTACTGACAGCCCTCTTCCAATCCTTGTCATTGATGAACCTCATGACCTTGGGAACAACCTCGGCATAGGCCAAGTCACTCGCGGTCTCATTGAGTTGACGATTCCAGACCATCGTGTGCGTGAGCATCAGCTGATTGCCCGCGTTGCCCTTTCGATGCTTTCGCTGTCCGCTGGGCGTCTGGATCGTCATCGAGCCTTTGTAGGTGAGCGCAGATAGCGTGTCCTTGTTCTCTGCCTTCTTGATGTTGGATTGGGAGAACTCGCTCTCGTAGAACATCCGAGAGTATCCGCCGGTCATGTTCCAGCCTTGAGGCGTGGTGAACGGAAGGGGATCGACCTTCCTGAGAGCGGTCCCGGTCAGTTTCATATGAAGCTCGCTGAGCGCCGACCAGTCTTGCTCTGGCAAGGCCCAGATGCCTTCCACGTAATCTCGATCTTGCTGAGTTGCGTATTTCCCGATGAGGCTCATCACGACCTCTTCGGACATGGGGCTCTCGTCTGCATTCTCAAGAGCAGCACGTGACTCGGGGCTCCCCCAGTAGAGCATGATCTGGATCAGGTTGTTGCGCGTGAGGGGGATGCCTGCGATCTCTCTCGAGCCAGCCAAGGTCTTGCTCATGAATCGGCGGCTGATCGCTTGGAACTCGCGAAACGACTGCAGCCGCTCTGCTGTCGAGGCTCCCTCTGGAATCTTGGGGCGGTACACTCTCTCGAACAGATCGTTCTGCTGCTCCTGGCGGTCCTTCATGAAGCCAAGGCGGAAGAACGCACCTCCCTTCAAGGGGTCGACAATGTTGCGCTTGAACGCCCCCTGGATGTTCTGGCTATCCAGTAGACGGAAGCCGAAAATCGGGCGATTGATCGTCCCGTAGACGGCGTCGATTGCCTTGGCGGATCTCTCCGCAATGCTCCCCGCGCCCTTGGGGATATGGATACTGCGGCCCGTACCGAAGGCAGTTGCGTCGGCAATCATCTCTTCGTTGGCCTGGAGGAAGGACTCTTTCCCCTCTTCCTTCGAGACGCGGGTCAGCGAATTGGCCCAAGTCTGTAGGTTCGTGATCCCCTCCATGAGCCCGTCAAAGTCACTGACTGTCAGATCGAGATAGCTGACCTTGTGGCCGGCATCGTCGAGGAACTCGGGACCCTTCCAAAGCTCGCCGGTCTTCTCCACGTAGTCCTGGCGGAAGGTCTGGAAGTTCTTCCCGTCCGTATCCCGAGGCTCGGGTACTGCCTGAACGTCCTTCGTCGTCTTTCGCAGCTCGTAGCGGTCGAGAATGTTGAACGTATGAGCCCAGATGTGCCGGGACGCCTCAGAGGGATTCTTGGTCTCTGAGAGCTTCGGGCCTTGGAACTTCGCCCGAGTCATCGGGACGAGCTTCCTCTGCCCCTTGTCTCGACGAATCAGCGCCTGATTACCACGACGAACAATCTCGTTGGCTACGATGACCGTCTCGAGAGCGTCTGCAGAGTCCCCGTAATCGCCGCGGCCTGCTGTCCTGATGGCCTCCTTCGTCTTCACCTGAGACACGATGCGGAAGTTGGCGACGAGAGACTTGAGCTTGCGCCCTGAGGTGGCTTCCACACGCTCTGCAGCGGCGGCTCTGAGGGCTCCGATGTTGGGCAACTGGGTAGCCAGAGCCGCGCCCTGACGGATCTCAACCAGTCTCGCAGCACTCTGCCGCCGCTCTTCTGAAAGCGCCTCTGCCGCGGCCCCACGAAGCCCCTCACGCTGCTCTCTGAGGGCCTCCCTGCCCCTGGCTCTCTCTGCCCGGGTGGCCTCGGTGGCGGCCATACGCTCGCGCCTAGCGCGTCTGCGCTCGATCCTGAGCCTCTCCTCGGCCTGTCTCACCTCCAGAGCGAACCGAGTCAGCGTGGAGCGCTTCGTATCCTCTCTGCGGGTGGCCGAGTCAAGGATTCCCCTAGCGACCTCCAGCCTGCGCTCGGCCTCCTGAACGCCCAGAGGGGTGGTGACTGCCGCCCTCTCTGCCGCCGCTCTCCCGGGGCTCTCCGCATCCAGCTTCCGCAGAGCCTTGATGGTCTGCTCCATGTTCTTCAGGCGGGAGTCGACGTCGAGGATTGCAGCCTCGGCCTGAGCCTTCAGCTCTTCCTGAGAGACCAGAAGCTCCGGGTGCTGCTCCTGCATCTGCTTCTCAGTCTCAGCCTTGATGGCCTGAGTGAGTGTCTGGTCCTTGATGCCCTCCATGAGGTCCAGCATCTCGGCGGCATCGTCTAGTCCAAGCGCCTGGGCAGCCACCTCAGGGTCCATCCCGTCCTTCTTGGTGAGCCTCATGAGCTTCAGAGTGGCAAGGCGTTCCTGCTGCTGCGCCTCGGGCAGATCGCTGAGAACCTCCAGAATCCCAGCCCATGACAGACGCGAGTGCTCTGCGGGCAGCTCACTTCCATCAGGCAGCTTGCCAGTGCGCAGCCAGCTGCGGGCCCGGTACGCGGGGTCATCCCACAGCTGCTGCGTCACTGTCTTTCTGACAGCATTTCGGGCTTCGACAGCAGCAGCATTGACCTCCTTCAGCTTCGCCTTGAAGACCCTCCTGCCGGCCCGTTCATTGATCTCGCTCTCCACGTTTCGGACACGAGCCTGTGCCCTCTCCCAAGCCGCATCCGTCATCCCCTCTGGCTTGCGACCCTGGAAGACATCTTGGAAGCCGAGGTCTGCCTTTGCCGCTTCGATCGCCTCCTGAGTGGCGAACATGCGCTCGAAGACTTCTCGAACATCATCGTTGATGTCGGCATTGGGCCGGCCCCGCACCCTGCGATACGTCTCGGTCATCCAGCGGGAGATCCGGTCGAAGACAGATTGCAGCTCCTGGGTGGGGGCATTCCCCTCCTCGAAGTAGACCTCCATCGTCTCAGCGAGGACTTCTTCCTGCGCATCGGTCAGCGTGTCTTGGTCGTTGGCTCCCAGCCAGTCGCGAAGAATCGCCCAATCGGCCTGCAGGTCCGGGCTCGCCTCGCTTCTCTGAGCAAGGGCCTGCATGACGCTGAACATGTCGTGGCTCAGCTCATGGAACACGGTGCTCTTGTTGGCCTTGGAGGTCAGTGCCAGCAGTCCGCCGCCGCCCTCGAACCTTGCGAAGAACCCACGAGGAAGCTGCTTCTCTTCGGTGGGCTGCTTTAGGACTCTCTTGTCGGTGTCGTCTCTGCTATCTACAATCTCCGTTATCCGGTCGCTGCCTGCTTCATCGAGTCTCTGTAGGATCTCGTCGTTACTGAGCTGATTGACATCAATGCCCAGCGCATCCATGACGGCTCTCACATCTTCTATGAAATCCTCCATCGCTTCTGTTGACTCAACAGTCTTTCCGCGAATGGGCCTACCGTCACGTATACGATCAAGCGCAAACACTGTACGTTTGCTTATTAGTTCAGGATCCTTATCGTCTGCCAGATCTTCCCGCTTCTGCGGAGCTGCTCGCCTTGGCGCTGCACCTTCCACCAGAGGCTCGACACCCTCTTGCAACTCAGCGAATTCTGCCGGCTCCGGGACATCCTCTCGTCTCTGCAGAGGGAGCCTGCCCATCGCAGCATTGACGAACGCTGCCGGGTCAAGGTTCTCCGTCTGGGCGAGGGTCATCAGATTGGCGACCTTCACCGTGGCGAATGCCTCAGCCTCTCGTCTCGTCAGGCCAAGGTCATCCACTGCCCGATCGGTCATGGTGGCAATGGCCGCATCTCGCACCTCGATCTGCTCGTCTACCTCGAGAGTCCCCGCCTCCCTCTCAATCTCTGCCTCCAGAGCCTCAGCCTCGCGATCCGTGGCCTCCTGATTCAGGGCGGCGAGAGTGGGGGCGTCCGGGGAGAATCTCAGCCCATCGCTGATGCCATCGAGATGCTGCGTGGCTGCGATGTGAGTGGCGAAGTCAGCCGTCTTCATGACGATATCGGAGCCCGCGTTCTGGGCTTCCAAGATCTGCTGATCGAGATCAGGGATGGCCGTGCGTAGATCATCGAGCGCTTGAGCATTCTCAGGCTTTGTGAAGTGGTCGAGGAAGGTATCCGCGTCAATCCAGACATCCTCCTGAGGCGTCCCCTCAGTCATCTGGAACAGCAGGTTCTTGAACTTGGCCGGCGAGTGATCCAGCATCTCAGCCTTGCTCACGCCCTCTGCAAGCTCCTGCCCGAACTGCTTCTCCTGTTCTGCATCGCGCCTTGCCGAATTGAGATCAACCGCTGTTCCGACCCCCGCCCGAACTGTTCCGATCCCTCCACCCACTGTGGCCCCTGCCTTGAAGGCTTGCAGCAGAGAGGCGAGTGTCTCCTCACTCAGCAGATCATTCACGAATCCATCGGGGTCTCCAGGGTGTCTTCCAAGCGCTCCAAGGAAGACTTGAGCAGCCTGCTGGACCGTCTCCTCGCCCCCCTCGATGAGCGCGTTTCGGAACAGCTCCATCGTGAAGTTGCCCAAAATCAGTCTAGTTGCCTTGCTCTTGCTGCCAGCCTTCATGGCCTGCTTCAGCGCGTGCTTGATCGGTGCAGACTCAGCGCCTACCGCAATGGTCTCGATGACTGAAGCAAAGACTCCATAGGCGGGAGCAAACACCTCCACCAGATCCGGGTCAATTGGATCAGCCCCATAGGTCCATTCGACGTAGACGCTGCCTGACTCGAACACGTAGGACTGGGCGGCAGTGAGTGCTTTACCGAGGAGTGGACCGCCAATGGCAGTGCCGCCAAGAAAGGCAGTGAAGCCGGCGGCAAGCTGAGGGGAGGCTCGCGCGATCGTAGCGAAGGCGGTGCCGACCTCTCCCAGATCCGCCGCCTCTAGGTCTCTTGCCGCGCTCTTCTGCCTGAACTGAGCCAGCAGAAGCTCACTTGCTTGCGCCGCTGATGGAGGGTCGAGGCCGAGGATCTTTGAGTGAAGCTCATCGAAGCCACGAACGGCAACGATGGCATCATCAACACCCGCACCTACCTGCCCGGCGATCAGGGCTGTGTTCCTCGCCCCACCCCTCAGCGTCTCCTCAATACTGGCCAAGGTGCTGATGTCGGGATGGGCTACGGCGAGGAGGTCAGGATCGAACTCAAGGGCCTTGTCCAGCTTGGGGGCTTTGCTGAGATGCTTCGTGAGATCATCGAATGTTGCCGACTTGCGAATCAGCTCTGAACCTTCAGGGGTCCCGATGAGAGAACGAGCCTGACCCGGTCCTACCGCTCGATTGAGGTTCGAGAAGTCCTTGGGGTTGATCTTGCTGGACTCGGTATAAGCGTCGAGCTGACGACGATTGCGCCTGTCGGTCCATCCCGAGACGGAATCCCGCAACGCTTGCTCACGCGAGCTTACCGGCTCATTGGGATCTTTGAACGGTGCGGTCATTGCTCTTGCTCTTGCTGCTGAGTTGTTTGAGGCTCTGCGATACGCCCCAGGCCAATCGCTTGCTGGTTCAGGAAGAGTCGATACGCAGAGACAATCTCACGTTCCTGAATATCCTCACGTCTCTTGCCCAACGTGCGTGCCAGCTGGTCTCGTACGACCTCGATGTCTTGATCCGGGATCTCTTGGAACTGTTTGCTGATGCTCTGCAAGCTGATGTCTGTGTCATCCTGCCAGAACCAGAAGTTCGTATCCTTCGAGTTCTCCTTCAGCTTCTGCATCACATCGTCAAGCTCTGACTGGCTCAGAGGGCCAACCTTCTTCTCCAATACCTCGATGTCATGCTTGAAGTTCTGGCGAAGATTGAACGCCTGCGTGCTCGATGGATCTAGGCCAAGGTCGAAGATCGCGTTGCTCATCATGGATGTGAGATTCGTGTGATTGCTTGGAGTGGTGTTCTGCTTCTTCAGAAGCTTCTGATAGTCTTCTCGCTCCAGAACTGCCTCTCTCAAATCCACGTCCTGCATCTCTTGCCACGTCATGTTGTCTAGCTGGCTGTATTGAGATTGGTTGGTCACAGTGGCAAAATGATTCGTCACCTCATCATCCCATCGACGCTGGAACGAATTCCTCTTCGTGTGGTCTTCGATGCGAGAGGCGAGCTGCTGACCCATGGCTATCGCAGACTTCGTGTCCATCTGCGCGCCGCCCCGCTTCTGTTGCTCCAAGATGTCATCGGTGAATGAGTGGGCCGCTTCGTTCTCTGCCTTTCGCTGGGCGGTCTCTGCGGTGGCCTCTGCAGAGCGGAACTTGCGAATGTTCGTAATGGAGTCTCCCTGCACCGCCCCGCTACTGTTGCGCTTGATCCATGCCTCTGCATCCTCTGCTTTGGTGGGATCGGAGAACCGGACTAGAGCCTCCTGAACCGTCCCCTGCACAGCAGTCAGATGCTCACTCTCGTCGATGCCATTCTGAACCTTGATGCGTGTAGACTCCTCGATGTGCTTGCCTCGGTCGGAAGCAAGGATCGTCTTGGCATCCTCGATGTCCCCTCGGTTGAGGGCGTTGACCGCAGCCTCTCCAGTGATCTTCCCATCGCTGAAGTCATTCATCACCTGTTTGGCTTCAGGAGTCGAACCCACGGATTGCCGATCCAACACAGCATCTAGCGCCGTCGCGATCTCTTCACGCTCCTCAGGGTCACGAGATTTCGTAAAGGCTTCTTGCAGCGAAGCTTGGCTGGCCGCAAGAGCCTCAACACGAGCTTGCTCTGTCTGCGCTCCCACATGCTTGATGAGCTGAGTCCCAAAGTTGGCCCGGGTCTGATTCGCAGCACGCTTAAACAGCTTGGAAGCATCAGGAGAGAGAGACTTGGCAATGCTCTCTAGCTGTGCGTTGGCAAAATCTCGGCCATCCGAGAAGGAGTTCCGAGCGGCATTGCCCTTGCGATTGAGAAACGCGCTCTCCCCGTCGTAATGGGCAGCATTCATCGTATCGAGGTACTGAGACTGGGCGAGTATCGCCTCGTTCTCATCAGCCTCCGTCTTGAGCCTCTGCATGTGAGCAGTGATCTCGCCAGTCACCGTCTGCTCAAGACCGCTGATCGCCGACCCCAAGCCACTCAAGTCATCAATGGTTCCAATGCGAGCCGGCGCACCCAGGATCTGCTGGCGCGTTCTCGAGACGGGAGTGGCCGGTACGGTGGGCATTATACGATTCCTGTTAATCCGCCTGAGAAGGGACCGCCTGTTGTGGGAAGCGGGGTCAGCTTGCCGACACTGCCGCCGCCCCTGCCGCCAAACAAGGTCTTGAAGCCTCCTGCTTGCCTGAACCCAATGCCTGCTTGCAGTATCCCGGTAACACCGGACACAACACCTGCCGTCGTAGCAATGTTCGCTCTGAACTGAGCTGCCTCGCCGGCCGTGATAGCCCCCACAGCAGCCTCAGTAGATGCCCATGCGTCGAGCTGAGCGTTGTACTGCACTAGGGCCTGCTCTTGTCTGCCTACCGCAAGAGTCGCCTCAGTGATCCTCTCGGGGTCTCCTACACTCACATCGAAGCCCTGCGAAGCGAGCACAGCCTTCTGCCTGCCCACAAGCTGAGCGAACTCCCTGCCTACTGTTGCCGCATCCATCTCTCCGCGTTGTAGTGCCTGAGCCGCCTGAATCTTGAAGACCTTGGCGTTTCGCTGAGCAACCTTCTGATCGAAGTCCCCCTGAGCCTGTGCGCCGATCGCACTCACGATTTGCCCGAAGCACATGGCTATGCTCTCCCAGGACGCTTGCGAGAGAAGTACACGAAGTCGAGTCCACTCATGTCGCACAGGTTGTCATCATGGAACTCGAAGCCCAGCGACTCGGCAAATGCTCTCGCGTCGTAGTTCTCAACCCACATTCGCTGCTCCATCTTCTCGTACTTCCGATCGGCCTCCGTCATGAGCTTCCGAACAATCCGAGAGAACGAGAAGCGATGTCGTCTGAGGTCATCGGTGCAGATGAACCATGGGATACCTACCGACGGATTGTCTTTATGGTTCGTGATGCCCCCGATGACGAAAGGTCCCTGTTCGTCGCACATCACAAAGCAATCGGCTTCTCCCAAGCCCTCGCTAATCGCAGCCTCGATATCGTCCCCTCGCCCCAGAGCATCCGCTTCGATCTGATCCACCCTGCGAATCCCTCGACCCACGATCGAACCAATGTCTTCAGCCTCTGCAACTCGGAAGCTAACGCCCATCAATGACCTCCTGCAGAATCGCCAGCAGCGTAAACGGAACGGCTTCTGTTGGCGCTTGCTTGACACTGATCCTGCCTACTCCGTCCCACTCTCCCGCCAGAACCACCCTCCCGTCTCCGCTCAGCGCTGTTCTCATGATGCCTTGCGTGCTGTCGTATGTTGCGCCCTTCAGTGCAATCGAGTCGTACCCGAGCCCTGCACTAGCCTTGGCCTTCATAGGCCGGAAGGTCCCCACCTGCGTTGCCGCTTCCAGCCCCAAGGTGTCATGAACCCTCAGCAGAACTTCGGTAGGATTGGTCTGTATCCCCTGAGCTTGTCGCGCATTCTCCTGCCTTGTCGAGAAGTCTGTGGTGGTCGCCCTTGATTCATACCCGAATCCGATCATGAAGTGAGTCGCGGGCTGAGATATAGTCACAACACCAGAAGCTGATACTGTGGGGTTCTCTTCGACTAGGTATTGGTATTGCTCCGTGTCCGTTGCAGGGTCTACGCCATTGTGCTTCATGACCACATTCATGCCGAAGAATGGGCTGTTCCGTTGAATGAAATAGTGAAGCCCGCTGATAGTAGTAACGCCTTTTCTAACCTCTACACCGGATAGGTCCGCAAAGACAATTGACCAATTTACTCCTTCGATATCAATTACTGTGTCCACACTTCTCAGCTTGAACTGAGTGGTTGTCGTGACTTCGATATTGAAGCGCTTGCCATTCAGGGCTTCTTCTGCAGTCAACCCGGCATCGTTCACCCCAGATGCTGGCAATGTCTCAACGCCATCCAAAAAGATGATATCGTTCGTGCTGAACCCATGTGGCGATGTGGTAGTCAATGTGACTGCAACCCCGGCTAGCAAGCCAGACAACGGGACTAGATCGGCCTCAAAGACGAATGCGCAATCAATGTCTATTGAAGTCAAGAGGTTCGTTGGTACCTCCGTCTCCATGCGTTCAATCGTTCGTCTCGCCCATACAAGTTGGTTAGGAGGGGCTATCCCAGACAGCGTGCGCAAGACAGAGAAGTAAACCGCATCCACCCCACCCTCTCTAGTGGTGGTAACCGACTCCACGCAACCGTCCGTCTCATGCTCGGCCCATGCCCATACCTCTTGATCGGGGATGTAGGTGAAGCTCAGAAACTTGCCATCCGACATCACGACCCAGAGGACAGAATCAGGAGCCGCCGCATAGGCCCAGTCCACCACTGTGCGACCCTTGAAGTAGTGCTCGACGTAGATCGAAAGCTCGCTGTCCTGATACCCAAAGGTGTTGTCGCGCTGGGAGAGGAGGAAGACTTGGTTGCGCTTGTCGCTGACATACACAGCCGTTCCGAAGATGGCGACGGGCTCCAGGTTGGAAGCGCCTCGCTCTGTCTGGGGACGTAGCTGAAGCTCGCGAGCGGAGACGACACCCGACTCACTCCAGATTCGGAAGATGGCCCCTCCGGTGGTGGCTACCAGATCGTAGAGCGGGACGAGGTTGCGCACTCGGTTCGCTTGTCTTGCGGGGAGGAACTTCTGGATTGGGTCGTCGTCCTTGATGACTCCTCGTTGATTGAAGCTGTTGAAGTCTCCGGGTCGTGACATGTGAAGCACTTGAGGGGCATCGTCCGTAGCGGCGAAGCATAGCCTCTGATCGAAGAACGTGACCGCGCTGGGGAAATCACCCATCAGCGTGAAAAGAGTATTCACCTCAAGCGGGGTGTCTGAGTAGTCCGGCAGTACGCCTCCATTGTCTGTGAACTCAACGGGTAGTATTGGCTGGCAGACAGGATTCACGAAGGTTGGAATGACGAGATTCGAGACAATCTCCCAATTGCCAGTATCGACTAGCCCGCTGCGACTCCATGGCTCATCTGGAACTTCCACATAGTCGATTGTAATTATGTTTGCACTCACAACAGAGGATACGCTGAACATGAAGCGGAGCAGCACATCCTCCGGGCTTTCGCCGAGCGCGTTGGTCCCCGAGGCATCCTCGCCCACAGTAAGGAAGCGGATTCGGTCGTCGACCGACAGGTTATGCGAGAAGATGGTGATCTCCCCGGCTGGGCCTGCACTGGGCCTGCTGAATACTCTTTTGAGCGAATCGCTCCAGCCTTCGTCATCAGTGACTCTTGGATTCACTACAGCGATGAAGCCAGCAGTGCCTAGCTGGTCTCCGCTGGTAGCCCCGTCGAAGATCAGCTCCCGATACAACACGAAACGTGCCACTTGATCCATCTGGAAGACCGTGTCACTCCCATCAGGGAAGTATTCATAGGCGTCAACAGTATCTTCGCCAATCTCAAGGACGACGCTTGTTGCATCAAGCTGAGCCGTTTGCTCAACGATCAAGCTAGAAGGGAGCCCTTCAATCCTGTCGTAACCCTCTGCCCCCGCAAACCATCTCCAAGAGTTGGTTGTGCCTGCACCAGACGACACTTCTACTAGGCTAGGCTCCACCAGCTTCGTTGTGAATGCGATGACCTCGTAATCCCAAACATCCGATCCCGTACGCACCACATTCGCCGGGGGGTGGGAAGGATGGACAGCCCACATCACATCGGCGCTCTGTGTGGTGTCGATATCGAAGAGCTGGGCTTCGAGGTAAGGCCAAGTCACACCGGCATAGTTCGTGGCGACCACATCACCATCGGTCTTCGTGTCGGGGTCTACGCTATCGCTCAACTCCAGATAGACCGTATCGAAGCCCAGCGTATCAAAGTCTCCCCAGGTCCACTCCCCAGCCGATGCAGGCAAACCCACAACCAACGTCAACTCAACCTCGGTGGTGAGGACTTGCTCCCAGACCTCCACCGGCTCTTCAATCTCAGGATCACCGCCGGCCAGAAGATCCAGGTAGTAGACCGAGCCCGAAGAGAGCGTCCACTTGTAGGTGGCTGCCTCGACAATCGCAGTGCCATTCTCGACATCCTCGATGATGAGCCCACCGTTGGTACCGAAGCGTGCATAGAGATCGCCAGCCTCGATGAAGTGAGTCTGCTCCTCATTGAAGTCGAAGTTGAGCAGTCTCACCTTCTTCGTGGATACCGTGTCGTCATCCGTGAGTAGGCCACTGTCCTTCGTAAGCGCTACGAACTTCGTCCCGCGCCTACGGGTCAGCGCTCCGGTCTTCGTGGGGTAGCAGTTCGTGCCCTCGATCAGACCGTTCGCATAGCGAGCCAATCCCACACGAGCAGACATCTCGGGTGCGACGACTCCAGTAGCAAAGGAGTCTTGGACGGCTTTGGGATTGCCCGGCATCTCAGGGAACGAATCCGAAGGGTACGAAGTTGTCGCGAGGAATACGGCCGCGAGCACGCAGAGAACGAGTCGGCCTTTGCGGTGCGCCGATACCACGACCCAGAGAATGAGCACGTGCCATCTCTAGAGCACGTGAGGTCATCTCGATAGCAAGCACCGTCTTCTTGGGGTCTTGGCTGAATCGCGTGATGAGATGGGCTGCCAGATTCAGCGATAGAGCCAGCACAAACCCATTGTCAAGACGCGCTACATCTGCCGCTAGCGTGAAGTCCAGGGCATCCGTGTAGAGCGCGTAGGCGTCATCCAGATTCGTACGCAATACCTGCTGAGAATCCGTGTTGTTCCAGAGCTGCGTGAAGTCCTGCTCGATGTCGTCTCTCGTGTCATGCTGAGGATGGACGACTCTCACCGCTGCAGAGCTTGCAGGAAGCTCGTACTCGAACTGCCACCCATCGTCAAAAGGTCCAGTGTTCGAGGTCTTGGTCAGCGCTACATCAATCCGGCAGAAGTGCCAATCGAACCGCTCGAGCATTGCCCCGGCAACAGTCGCGTACTTGATGTCGAGGAATGACCTCGACTCAGAGTTCTCCGTAATCGTCGCAAGGGGCTGCATTGCTGCATCGGCCAGCGCGTGGTTGTAAATGTCCAGCTGAGTCGCTGCCATGCTGCCCCCAACCAAGGGAGAGGGCCGTTAGGCCCCCTCCCCGAGTCTTTGTGAGATCACTTCGGCCGGCGATACCCCAAGCTCTGAAGCTCAGCTTGAGTGGCAGGATCGCTACCCGCCCCCAGCAGGATGGCATTGACAGCAGGAAGCTTCGGGCTGTGCGAGACCTTGGTCCAAACGGAGCTATCCGCTCGGTCCAGCTCTTCACAGGCCGCCCTGATCTCTTCCTGCCGCTCATCCAGCTGTACCTTCTCGCCCGCCCCGGTTCTCTTCGACGGAGGCAGATGATCTTCATCTACCTTCGCCACGGGAATGGGCTGATCGGGATGATGAACAGGCGCACCGGGCACCTCTTCAGCCGGGATCAAATGCTGAGGCAGGCTGTCTACATCGCCTGCATACCAACACTCAGAGCCCGGCTCCCTGAACTTGCCATCGTACCAGCACGTTGCCGTTACGATGCACTTGATCTCGACTTGATCGCCCATGGATTCCCCTTAGGCCAGGATCTTCATGAAGCTTGTCTCCTGAAGACCGAGGCCGACTCGATACTGACCCGTGGCGGGTGTGCCTCCGTACAGGATGATGGCGCGGAGCCACTCACCCGAGGCGAGGATCTGAGGCATGATGCCAACCGCACCAATCGAGCCAAGACCGGCCGCAGTCAACTCAGTCCCGGTGCCCAACTGCAGCTCCAGGATCTCAGAGAAGGACCCACCCGATGCCGTTGCGGAGAGGATCTGAAGTGAAACATCCTCGGTGGTCAGGTCCGTGAGTTCGGTCTGGTCTACATAGATCCAAATCGGCGTTCCCGCTGCTCGGTCAATGAGCAACGTCCCTGTGATCATCTGGACCTCGCCGGGAGACCCATCCTTGTCCACTGTCGTGGAAGTAGTGTCCCCTCCGATGTCTGCAACGCCAAACAGAAGGCTTTCGTCTTGCTGTCCCATCTTACTTCTCCTTCTCTCTTACCGAGAGTGTTTAGACTATCGTCGCCTCAGTGCCGTCGAGGAGTCCGTCCGTCTCTCGGATGGGCATGTTGCGGAAGTGGAGGACATACTCGCCTCCGTACTCGCGGTGCACGAGGTTCACGTTGCCCTGCGCCTGAGCTTCCTTGTCCAGAGCAGTCGCAACAGTGCGGTTCATGTAGAGCATGGGAGTTCCAACGCCCTGGCTGAACAGCTTGTGCTGGGCCTCGATCAGCAGCGGGACCAGACTCTCAGTCACGCCGTTGGTGATGTTGCCGATCCGCACGATGTAGCGCGGATCTCGCACCATCAGACCGGGTCGCCACTTGAAGTGGACCTGATACGCCTCGAACTGTCCTGCCTTGTTCGTGGTCAAATCGGGCGTGACGTGCGTGGTCTGCTGGCCCTGATCGGTCATCTGAATGCCCGCGAAGCTGCCCTTGGGATAGAGCATCGCTGCGGTGAGAGGACCCCAGGTGACGAGCCAGATCGAGTGGTTGTTGTCGCCAGAACTTCCAGCGTCCACAACCTGCCCGCTGTTTCCGCCGCTCAGCGCATTGAACCGAGGCGTGAATCCCTGGAAGGAGTTGGCAGTCGTGCCATCCCCGTACCATGACTTCGACTCGACCTCCTGCGCCATCGACTGCAGATGAGCAACCGACTCACTGAGCATGAACTCAGCCGTGTTCCCGTTGAGGTCTGCGAGATCCTTGTCGACCAACGCATACTCTTCCAGGTTGCCGATGTCTTCCACAACCTGAGTGGTCTCGCTCTTCGTAGCGAGCACGCCCTGATTGAATCTGCGCCATGTACCACTCGGCAGCTTTGAGCGCCGGGTGATCTTGTGACTCATCTCCTGATTGGACTCGATCGTGTGCGCGTCCTTCACGAGCGGCGAGAACAAAGACAGAATCTCGACGACACTATCTATCCCCATATTTGGATCGGCCCGCTTGGCCACGTCCAAATAGGTGACCGGTTCGGTGGTAAATGCTGATGCCATGACCTATTTCTCCTATCGTCTAGCTTGCTTCGACGACACTGGGAACATCGTCTCGGCTCGATCCTTCAGGGTCGGCTCTGTAGAGCCTCCACCGAGAGAATCTTTACCGGGCCGCATTCGACCCTCGCCAAGCAGACTTCCCGTATATGCAAACATCGCATTGAGAGGAGCATGAAACTGGATCTCGGTGTCCTTCAGAAACTGCATCAGCGCTTCTGCGTGCTCTGGATGCGCCTTCGCGAATCCATTGCGTGCATCTGCAATCTGAGCCTTTGCATCTGACGTTGCGAGAGCCTTGTCACTCCCAAGCTCTGTTTTCCAGCCCGCGACCGTCGCGAGCCGTGCTTCCTCGGTCTTGGCATTCAGATGTTCGAGTGCAGGCTGTACGATGTCGGCAAGAATTCCCTTGTGCTGACGCTCCGAAAGGCCGTTCTTGTGCGCCCCCTCGTTGTAGATCGAGAGCATGTCGTCATCACCCTCGAATCCTTCCGGGACCTCCGGGGCTTTATAACCATCGGACTTCTCCGGTACTGCGTCTAGAACAGGGTCCTTCTCTTCCTTGTCGTCTCCTGCTTTGTCGTCCTCTGTCTTGCCTTCGTCCTCACCGCTTTCCTTCGGACCCTTCTCGGGCTCGCTTCCAGCGGAAGAAATGCCTTCGGGCGCATCTTCGCCCGGTGTTTCGGGGGGCTCTGCTTCTCCTCCAGCTATGCCAGAGGGTTCACTTGACTGGCTCGAATCGGGGGCGCTTACCTCGGGTGCCGGCGTCTCCGATAGAGTCGTCTCGCTTGTCGGTAGCTCCGCTGCTGCGCTCATGATCTCTGGCCTCCCGTTCCGCCGCCTCGTTTATCATCAGAGCGACTAGCCCTGGTTCGCGTGTCCGAAGGGTGTTGAGCATTGCGATGCCCGCGTTGTGCGCCCCGATGGCCTCTTCCCGCGACATTCCGTTGCTCCCCGGGATTGTGTCCCACAGGCCGTGCTCCTCCAGCATCGTGTGCATCCTCTCCCGGCTGTCCCAGGTCGCCAGAAGATCCTTCGTTCCCGCTTTCCATCTAAGCTGCTCCTCTTTGGTGTGATCAACTTCCTGTGTCATCCGTCTTTCCCACGATTTGCGTCAATGCATTCTCTTCTGTGACATTGGCTTGGCTTGCATCCTTCACGCCCTTGCCGGCGAGCGCTGCGTTCTGCGCCATCTGAGCCTGGGCAAGCTGCTGCTGCTCTGCCTGCACTCGCTGGTTCGCTTCGTCCTCTGACCTCATCACATCCGCCGGCAGGTCCAGCTTGTCGCGGTTCTCCTGCAAGATGAAGTTGAAATCCACAGAGTGTCGAGACTCGGGCCATACTGCCGACATGTTGGCCGCAACCGAGGTGAAGAACTCGAGGTTCGCAATCCCGCTCTGCCTCAACGCTTGGGCGATAGGCGACTTGAATACGGCCTTGATGGGCTGACCTTGGAGAGCGTCCGGGGGCTCAGGGAAACGGTCTTGACGCAGCATGATGTTGAACTGCCGGTCCAGCATGGGGCCAATACGCTGAAAGGTCTGCTTGAAGGCGAATGGGCCTAGTCGCTGAAGGGCCTCTGCTCTTCGTGCATTGACCTCAGTCGCCGTGCTGGTGCCCTGCTTCCACATGCTGAGAATGGGGAAGAAGCTGTCATCGAAGCCGGCAGTCTCGATCTGACTCACGAGAGTCGCAATACCAAGCAGGATCGACTGGAGCTGACTCCCTGCCGGTGAGTAGATCGGATAGGCTTGCTGCCCTGTGCCCTCAGGAGGCAATGGCACACGGCCCCCGGAAAGCCTCAGATCCTTGCGCGCCTTGTTGTTGTCGAACATCGAAGACGGCATGGCGGTGGTGGGGTCACCCATGATGTCCGTGATCTCGCGCTTGATCTGCTCCTGGACCTGAAGCTCCCGAATGTCCCCCAGACTCGCCATCATGGGGCCATAGCCCCACGCGAAGTTGCCACGAGCAGCCCACTGGGTGGTGAAGTTGGGGAACTCGTCGAACCCCTCGTATCTCAGCACGCCCCCCACAGCGTCCGCAGTCTCCATCCAGATCCCGCGATACGGCTTGCCCCTCCAGTCCTCACGCCCGGGAATCCGATCATCATTGGGCTCAACAGCGTGGGTGATTCGATACGTCTTGCTCAGATCGCTGGAACCGTATGCCTTGCGCACATGCGCGGAGACGTTGTCGATGCCGAAGGTCCGCACGATCCAGTCCACCGACCGGCTAATCTCCTCGTAGAACGTATCCACGCGCCCATCCGGCCCCATGTCGCACAGGTACGTGCCAATCGGGTGGGAGGTCATCTGAATGCCAAGCTCGGGATGGGGGTCCATCGACTCTGAACCAGTCCCGTACAGGAACGCATCCCCGTGGCCGTTCTCAAGCACGGTGTAGAAGTTGGTCGACTGCTGGACATCGACCATCAGCTGCACCACAAGCTCCAGCCACTCCTGAGCGGGCTTGTGCGTCTTCAGGCCCGGGTCAAGGGCCTCGAACCCCCACCACTGGCTGGAGGCCGGTGTGAGCAGGCTGGAGAGCCCAGCGCGGGCGTTGTTGTAGACCCGAGTGGCCGTGTTGTTGATGATGTTGGCGTGCTGCTCAGTCCCGTGGCGGAACTGGTCGTTGCTGTCCCACAGAAACTCCCCGCTCCAAGGGTCGATGAACTGGCTGACCTGCTGCAGCATGGGCCGAATCTGTCGCCACGGCTGACGCATCGACTCCCGGCGGCGGCGAATCGTGTCGCGCACATCCTTCGCCTCGTCAGTCGCAGCCGACGTGGGAGGATTCTCGGGGAGCTGATAGATGGAGAGCGCAGCGCTCAACTCATTGCCCCGTCAGCGTATTGAGGCCAACGCCTGGGCGAGGTGCGCCGATGGGCGAGGTGCGGATTGTCCCGCCGGCAATGAGGCCAGCCATCAAGCGGCGGCGCTCAGGACTCCCGGGATCGCCCTGAGGCTCACCAGCGCGCGAGGCTACGCGGCGAGGGGTGGGGGTGGGAGTCGGGGGCGGGACGGATGGGGCGGACCAGCAGATATCGTACCTCTGAATTCTCCACCCGACGAAAAATTCTACGGTACCGTACTAGGGAATTCTGGAAATGCAAGGGAAAAGCGCAGTTTGGGAGGAATTATCCCAATCTTCTCCCAGAAGGTTTCAGTGGCACTGCAGGTAGGCCCAAATGAACCACCCCGTGATGCAAGATAAATGTTGACTTGTCTGGTCTCGTAGTTCAGTCTGGTGGGACAACAGTTCTACGTCGGCGGAGAAACCGCTGGGGCGTAGAGCAGCAAGGCCGTTACCAGGGGATGTGTCTACAGCGGCAGGGGCGCGCAAGCGGAGAGTCCCAGACACCAAGCCCGACGTTGGGTGGTAAGTTGACCGCATCTCTGAGGGGAACAGTCCCCGCTCAGAGGCCAAAAGGCGACGAACGGCTCCGGCCCGAGTAACGCCTGAGGCGCAGCGAGCCAAGCCACACAGCTTGGGTTCTAACGCTGCGCCTCAAGCTCTGAACTCACCAACCCAAGTAAGGGTCTGAACACCTACTACTTACCTAGAGAGGGGGCGAGTTGGAACCGAGGACTGATTGGGAACGGTTGGTGGCCCTGTACGCTGGCGACAGACCGATCTGTAACTGTGGGCAGGCTTACTACACGGCCTGTCCTGGTGGAGAGCGGAGGACGTGCGCGGGTTGCTCCACCCCTGGCGACAGACCCCACAACTACTGCGAAGGCGGGTGTAGCTCGAACCATCTCAGGGCGAAGGAAGAGATCGCTGAGAAGGTGATTCTGGCGCTCACTGAGGCGAAACATGCTGGTGGGAGGGGGTCGGATTCACCAATCACAGAATGACGGGCGGGGGCTGGTCGCTCACAGGAGGCTTATATCCTTCTAGGCTGGGTTCAATCCCCAGTCGCCCCACCAATTTCCCCCAGGAACCCCCTCATCTGTGGTATAATGGGGGGACAATTTCGTTTGGAGGAGGGTGGGATGACGACAGCCGAGATCGGAGCAGCCACGGCGCAAGGGTGGGCGAAGGAAGAGGCCGAGAAGGCCGCTCGAGCCGAAGCTGAACTTGACGCTCAGGTCGATAGGTTGATCGACCTAATCGATTGGATTGACTCATGACCCTCTCGAGACGTGGCTTCCTGGGTGGACTCGCGGCCTTCCTCAGCCTGCTGGTGTGGCCTTGGAAGGTGAAGCCGTTCGAGGGCTACCGCGTCCACTATCGCGATCCTGTTAATATGATGCCGAGGCGAGACGGGGTAATCAAGCGACGCCCTGAGATGAAGCATATAGCGACACTCGACCCTATTGGTGAGAGCCCGAGCGTTAAGGCTCTCGAGGATACCGACATGCTCTCACTGATGCTCGAAGCTCATGAGAAGCTGAAGGACGCCCCTACACCGACATTCTGGCTCACTGTGCCCGAGGACCGCGTAGACCTGTACGAGAAGTATTTCCCGGGAGAGATGATTCAAGCCACTCGCAAGATCACATAGGACTTATCATGATCCAACGACTCATCCTCACTGCCCTACTCACTGCGCTGCTTGTCGTCCCGACGAGCTATGCCAACTCCCTGAACTCCTTCCGTAAGGTCACCGACTTCTACCTTGAGGTCGCCAAGGGCAACGTCCCCGGCCATACGATCATGGAGAAGTTCGGAGTCAATGATGACCTCCTTACAGCTTCAGGCTTCGAGGTCATCTGGGATGAGGGACTCACATACGTCCCACCCACCGAGGCCAGGCTCCACAACATCGTAGCTGGCCTTGCCGCCGATGCAGGAACTCTAATCTCTGGGCCGAGCACTATCACGGGGGGAGGCTTCACCAATCTGCGCGACTCCAGTGCAGACTTCGTCTCAGACTCAGTGGCCGTAGGGGATGCAGTCCTCAATGACACCAACGTCATGATCGGCTTCGTCACTGCCATCACAAACCTGAATCAACTGGTCATCGGTGGGGGTATGATCAACCCCAGCAGTGGGCTGCTTAAACCCACAGCCGGAGCAAGGAACCTCTCCATCTTCGCCAAGCGTAACGACATAGGTGACAGCTACCGCATCGTCCGAGATGCCTCCACAGGAGTCTCGATCCTCCACATCCTTGGTCATAGCGCCGCCAGACTCGAAATAACAGAGTTCGTCCTACTCAACGGAGTGAGCATAGTCGCTACCAGCAAGAGCTATGTGAGGCAGTACAGAGGCAGGGTGTTCGCTACCGCATCCAGTGGCGCGGCAAGCAACATCAGCTCCACAGCTCAAGTCGATGGCACGGTGTCGATGAATATTCGTACACCGAACAACCAAACCGAGATGACCCCGTACTCGGTGCCGATCGACAAGACAGGGTTCATCCTTGCGTGGCGTTTGGGGCTCAGCAAGAAGCAATCATCCACATCCAATGTCCACTTGAAGGCAGGCACCATCGACGGAGTTGGGTACATAGTGGATGAAGCAGCCGTCAACAGCCTGGGCAGCTCCCACTACCCCTACACTTACGCCGTCCCCATCCCGGTGCCTGGAGGCGCAGACATCTGGCTCGAGGCGGATACAGATACAAACAACGTCGGCGCAGCAGGAGGGTTCACGATCCTACTCGTCGATAACGACTAGAGGTACACCATGGGCGTATTTGATCGAAGCGACTTCACCCACATCTTTGCCTACCTCGACACCAACGGGGATGGCTCTGGCGTGTTCAATGGGATTGGAGACTACTCCAGCAGCCCTGCGGACTTCTTCATCCAGCCCCCAGTCAATGCAGTGTGGGCGATCGAGAGGATGATCGTCTCCATCCAAGGGGATTGTGGCAGAGGGGGCTATGGGCAGGAGGCTGCGCTAGTCAATGGCATCCACATCAAGACCACGAATAGCGCAGGGGATACGCTCCTCGATCTCGACTGCGCGTGTGCGATCAAAGATGAGTTCCAGTGGGGTGCGCTGTGCTTCGATGTGTCTCACAAGGAGACCAACGAGGGCAACACCTGGGTGTTCGCTCGCTGGACGTTCGGGAAGAGCGGGCTGCCCGTCGTGCTGAGACATCAGGATCGACTCGTGGTGACACTCAACGATGACTTCGAACACCTCTCGGCCCATCGGTTCCAAGTTCAAGGTGCAATCGCCAACTACCTCTATGGGAGCTGACATGACTGATGATCCGAAGGTTCTGGAGCAAGCAGCGGCGGCGAGGGTAGTTGATGTGCATCTGACGCAAAGTGGAACCCGCAGCCGCGTCAGCGTGACGTTCGCGGGTGATGATGGTAGGATCGAGCACTACGAGTCCGAATCAGTTACCTATGGGGGCTCTAAGCAAGCGCATCGGGTGGCCCATGCGCTGCGAGATCTGGCGTTGAAGATTGATCTGAGGAACAGGGGGGAGTGATGGGGGAGTACGTGACTACGCCGGCCGCAGACGTGTGGATGGAGACATGGACTGTCGCCGACACCCAGCGCGCACACTCAGAGGCTAGGGATAGATACATACAGAGAGCCTCGCAGATGGCCCAGAACCGCGCCGCTCTGCCGAAGCCGCCTTGGTATGCGAGGAGGAAGGAGCTTCTGGACCTGCTGAGCTTCGATCGGCTGCCAGCAACCGCAGTGCCAGCCCTCTCCGCTCAGCTCCGGGAGATGGGGGTGGGGTGTGAGTGGTGCAAGCACTACCACGGTGAGACCACTGCCGACAATGGCTGCTCCGTTGCTCCGCATATGCCCTACTGCGGCTCGTGGGAGGCCCAGGAGTGAGGGATAGACAGCCTGCCGCCTTCTATGACCATGTGCTCGATATGCTCGTCATGCCAGCACCGCAGGGCGTGAGCGCTGAGCACATGAATGCCATTGAATTGGCTATCTGCGCCCATCCCAATGCAGTCTGGTGCCGATGGTTCGATGTGCCTACCTCACAATCAGAGGGATGAACTTCTCCCTCCCCCGCTCGTTCTGCTCATACACCCGCTGATGGCCCCAACCAATCACTCCAGCCTCAGCCACCACAGGCGCAACAACCTCAGCGAAGGTAAGTGCAAGAGCATCGGCGAAGTCAGGCGACTCCAGCCCCATCGCCTTCATGTGCTCCTTCGCCACTAGCTGCGTGGCCCTGCTCTTCACATTGATCGTGTACTCCTGAGCAGTCAACTCGGAGATGATCCGGCTGTCATCAGGGATCGAGCCCCCTGCAAGCCAGTCTCTCAGCATCCCCCACATGTAGGCGCGTCGATTGTGGTACTTGCGATCCGGGCTCTTGCTCCCGAAGTTGACTTCCCGCACCACATCCCTGAAGCCTGAGGCATGGAGATGATCCACCACACCACCCCCAACGCCTCCACCATCCACAAAGACGCGATCAGCACCCAACTCCCCAATGAACCCCGCAATCTGCTCAGCGAAGTGGGTTAGGTTGTCGGTGAAGGCTTCTTTGAAGAGGATGCCGTGGGTGCGCCCGTCTCTGCCCTTTCGAGCGTAGACAACGCTGTGATCGCCACCGTGGCGGGCGACGTCGACTCCCAAGATGAGGGGCTCATCCAAGCCGACTTCGACGCTTCGACCCACGGCCTCGGAGATGCGCAGAGAGCTGATGAACTGATTCGTAGCGGCTGTTGGAGGCAAGCCCAGCACTCGGACTCTAACGATGTCACTCTCCATCCCGTAGTCATCAATCAATTCCTGAAGGAACTGCTTGTTGGTGATCTTGACGTCTCGAGAGTCGATCGTCCACTTGACCCATCGCTCTGCCTGGTCGCCCCATATCTGATGGAACTCGCCCGTGTTCTTGGTGCGGTTACCGAAGGCGAAGTGCATCGGCTCCCCATCAGTGAGCCCACCGCGCTGAGGCACCCAGATCTCGTCGGGTACGCCAGACGACTCGTCATTGATGAAGAAGCTGGTGCTGTTCGCAGCATGCTGGCCCTGGAACGCCTCGCTGTTCTCCTTCGCACACGTCTGGAAGCTGCAGAACCAGTCAGGGTGAATCTCCTTGAAGATGGAGCTGATCTTCATCGAGCCCCGGCCAGTCGTCAGCCGGAATAGGTCCTTCCCGATGAACCGCGTGTACCACTTCTGCAGCTCGGGGAAGGTGCGTGTCTCAAGCTGGGTGGAGGTCGATGCCGTCACCGTCCCACGGCAATCGGGACGTGTGCTCATGATGAAGAGGATGAGCCACGCGACTAGGGCGCTCTTGCCGATCCCATGGCCCGACCCCACTGCCATTCGGACTGGATTGCAGGGAGTGACGCCATTGAAGGCGTTGGCCGTGATCGTGTCGCCTAGAACCTCGAGGAACTCAGCAGCCCAATCGTCCGGGCCATGGAAGCCGGCCAGTGAGCCCGTCCCCCACTCGAAGCTGTACTTGAGCCACATGAGCGGGTCATTGGCGAACCCGATCAGGTCCGCAGCGATATCACCGTGCTCAGGGACTAGGGGCGGATCCTTGGTGGCCAACCCTCACCCCCAGCTAGCCCACGTCACACGAGCGGCACGGGCCCTGAGGCGAGCGAAGAGGGCAGCGGGCTTGAGGGCTTGGCGGCGCTCGTGCTTGAGCAGCTGGTCCAGCCGCACCAGTTCCTCGCGTTGCCTGATTCGAGCTAGATGCAGCTGGTCTGCCTCGGATAACTCGCAGGGCTGGAATGTGTCCCACTGATGCTTCAAGCTCTCTCGGGCAGCAGCTTGGCCCCACTCGCGAGGTGGCGCAGTCGCCAGCAGCCTAGCAGCTGCCATCAACTCCTCTTGAGGCGCATTACTCTCGATGCCTGCCCGCTTAGCCTTTGCGTCTCGCTGCAAGAGAACACTCGCCTCTTTGCGCGCCCGCTGGTCGATCTCATGCGACCTACGGTTCAGCGCAATCTGGCGAGCTATCTCAAGCTTCTGCCACTCTTCCTTGCGAGGAGGCAGTGGCGGAACGGGTGGGTAGGTGTACCTCGGCGGGGGCGTGCACATCAAGGCGCAGGCGAGCTAGCAGCCGATCGAGACAGGTTCACCTTCGTAGCACTCACCGGCACAATCCCCTGATCGGGCTGTGTCGACGCGGCAGACACATTGCGACTCGGGTACGACTTGCTCACGTTGAGGGCAGGGCTGCCGTGTGTGGGCTGTCCCTGGTCCAATGCGGGGTTCGTCCCCAGCTTATGCACGATGTTGATCTTGGGCATTACTCTTCCCCCTCGTTGATGTTGATCGTTCGAGCCCTCGCCCCAGCTATCCGCTCTGCAATCGCATTGCGCAGCTCGGGGGCTAGGTCGTGGGTCACCTTGTTCACTTCGAGGTCGTATCGCTTGCTCGAAGCCAGTAGCTTGTTGCCGGTCATCACAGGTCCGTGCGCGCCATCCGCTCGAGCAGCATCGAGATCAGTCTGCATGTCCTGATACCACTGCCGCTGGTAATCGACCTCGCAATCCACCACTGCATCGGCAACTGTGCGCTCTAAATGGTCAAGCACCTTGACTACCTTGGGATTCCTGAGGAGCTGGCTAGCCGATTGGTCAGCGACATCCCCGCGAGAGGTGTAACCCGCTTCTATATAGGAATTCCGCCCGTTCCCCTTAGTCTCCCCCGAGTGATAGAGCAGAATAAACCTTTGCTGGCGCACATTTAGGTCGCTCATGATCTCATGGAGCGATTCGGGTGCGCTTGCTGCGCTCATCACATCCCTTCGGGGTGGAGGCGGGGACAGCCGACCGGGTGGGGATCGACTGCCCCCTATTGGGAGGAGTCTTTCACGGTGTTATACGACTTTCACAGTGTTACATAGCAGTCCGGGCTCAGAGTGCAAGGGAAAAGTGTTTCATTTGAGCCACCCCCCAAATACCTCTCTCTTCCCCTTGCATCACATCCGATACAGGATACAGTAAGGCCATCAACCAAGGAGAACGAGATGACCCGACGACTCGCCTACTCACTCAAGGCACTGCGCGGGATTGAGGAATCACACGCTTCGGCGATCTCAGCAGCCAGCCCCGACCTTCGTGTCATTGGCATTTACTGGCGCCTCCTCAATCGCAAGCGAGCCCGAGTTGCTCGTCTGATGCTGGCCACCCGCTAGTCCCAACACCACCCGCCTAAAAGGCAAGGAGAACACGATGGACGACGAGCGCGAGTATCAGAAGTTCCTCGAAGAGAAGGCCGAGTTCGACAAGATCGCTCGAGACTGCAATCTGCAAGGCCACAACTACGAACACTATTACGGCTGCCCCCCTGTGTGTCGTAACTGCGGGATTCGAGGCTAGCGCCGACACCTAACCGCCTAAAAGGCAAAGGAGCCACCCATGCGCATCTACTGGAACGGCTACTACCAACCCCACGCCACGCTAGAGGCAGTGATTGAGCAAGCCGCAGGCTACTGCGCCGATCACTCCGACCTCAGCAAGTGCGACTGTGAGCCCCACGAGCTGCGCTGTGTCAGCACCGACAATCGGGTTGACGTAACAATCAACGTACCCCGCACCTAAGCCCGACGGGCAGAAGGAACGACATGAAGCCTCTTGAATCATACCTAATCGACGCCGCCCTAACCCTGCTCCTCATAGCTGGAGTAGCGCTGACGATGGTGGCCTACTAAGGAGAACGCAATGCTAGACAAAAAGAGCTGGTACGGTGGGTGCCTTTGTGGAGTCATCGGATGCAAGATTGGCGAGTATCTGTACCACCTATTCCCCCTATTCTAACCGCCCCACTGGGGCAGAAAGCGAGACGAGATGAGCGTCGAAACAAAGGAGTGGAAATTCGATGACAAGTCAGGATGGCCTTCTGGAGAGTGGAATAGCGAGCCAGACCGGAAGCAATGGGAGGACGCTGACACTGGTCTGCCGTGCGTGATCCTTCGCGGGCCAATGGGTGCGCTGTGCGGATACGTAGGCGTCTCGAGCGATCATCCTTGGTTCGACACTGACGCCTCCAGTTGCACCCTACCCGAGGCGAAGATACGCGAGGCCAACCCTGACGATGCGATGTTCAGTACCGACCCTGACAGTTGGTACAACCGTCACCGGCTTCGGGTAAAGTGCTGCGATAAGCGCTGGTGTGGTCATACGCCAGGGAGCCACCTCGAAGTGCATGGAGGAATCACGTACTCCGACTCTGGCTACCAAGACGCAGACAACCCAGACCAAGGTTTGTTCATTGATGGTGCTGAGAGCGATGAATTATGGTGGTTTGGCTTCGACTGTTCCCATTACGGCGATTTCTCCCCGAACCCCGGTCTTTCGTCTCTGATGTCACAAGGGCTCTACCAGGATTTGAACAGCGTTGAGCACGAGTGTCGTCAACTCGCACGGCAACTGCATGAAGCCTCCGAAGCCAAGTAGCCTGCCCCACCCCGAGTCGCACTCCGGTGCGCCTCTGCTCGAGCGATCAACCGAGGAGAAGACGATGAAGCAATCAGCAGCGATCGACATGCTCAAGCGCATCCGCGACGAACACGTCCGCACTTACGATGCCGACCCAAAAACCCTTGGCTACTTCATCGGGGCTTGGATGCCCCAAATCCTCGAGATCATCCACCAGCTTGAGGAACTGGACCCCGAGGAGATTCGAGAGGCATCCCAATGAGCGTCCAGTCCGTCCTGAGAGGCTGCCACGAAGCATTGCGCCAATCAGCGAGGCAGCATCAGCTAACTGGCGATGCAGGACACGCCTCAATGTGCTCCCTCCAAGCCGAAGCAGTCACCCGCTTGCTGGAAGAGCTGGAGAAGGAAGAGGAGAAATAGCTATGTACTTCGGACAGTTCTCAGACAAGTTCGGTGTCGCCAGCGCGTTCGAGTTGGGCGAAGAGGAGCGAGTAGCGATTGAGTCTGCCGAGGTGCTGTTCGCGAACTACGGGAGCTGGCCATATGACGGGAACGCTTTCGTGGTCTTCACGCTCGATGGCAAGCTCTACGAAGTGAACGGCTCTCATTGCTCGTGCTATGGGCTGGAGCGCCAGTGGAAGCCCGAAGAGACAACGTGGAAGGCGCTCGCGATGAGGAAGCTCGACAAGGACTACTTCAACCAGGATGCACGCGAGTTCTTCGCACGTCTCATCGCAGAGCACACGAAGGAAGAGGAGACGAGCGGTGGCTGACCTCCCCGAGTGGGTGCAAGAACTCAACCTCAGTGGTCGCATCAAGTACGACGAGCGGGGACCGGCAATCCGTTTGCAAGGTTCGGATCAAGACGCTGCTGCTGGGGCACATGCCTTGGCTGACGTCTTGGATCTTGCGAGCGACTATATGCCTGATGGCTACCGGATTTCCCTTGTCCGTGGACACACCGAACACAAGCGAGGTCTCAGATTCTCGTGGTTCGTCACTTGGATCACCGATGCAGAGGCCGAGCGTCGCTACCAGGAGAAGCAGGCGAAGCAGGCGAAGCAGGCGAAGCGGATGAGTCGCTATGAGGTGCAGACGTGAAGCGAGAATACGAGATCACCGGCCTCAACCAGCACGGCGAGGAGGTGACTGAGCGGGTCACGGTCTACAGTAGCTGGACCGAGGAACTCAACCAGCTTAGGCTGCGGGTCCTGCGCTGGCTCCGGGGGGAGAAGTCCGAGTAAACCCCGGATCTTTAGGTAACTCCCCCTCAGCGCCCCTCAATTCGCCTTGTACTTGTTGAACTGCGCCACGGTCTCCTCATTCCCAACGGGAACTGTGAGCGAGTCGCCAGAAGTCCAAGTGATGTAGGGCTCAACCCACACCGGACCTTGAGGCTGGGGATAGATCTGGTAGACGGGCCAGAAAGGAGTCGGCAATATACCCACCGGAGCCGCCTCCACCTTCTCCAACTCCTCGAGGATGCGATCTGAATCGACTCCAGAGTCACTCTCCAAGTACCCCTTCAACCAGCCTTTGAACTCTTCGAAACTCATTTCCCTCTCCTTTCGGACGCTCTCAGCGCCCCTCTGCGCCCCTATCTCCGAGCCCTACCCGGACTACCGGGGAGGGGAGAAGTCCTCTTACAGCCCCCTTCTGACGGGCCTAATGGTGTCAGACCTTGCTCTCGCTCCTAACGTACAGAGCAAATCTACACAGCCATCCCACCAAGAAGCCCAATGCAAAAGCCAAACCGATGTCATCCCAGCCCACGCTACTCCCCCTCCTCGCTCTCATGGAACGCGATTCCCAGCCCCACGACGATCAATCCAATGAATATGGCGATAACCACCCACTCCTGATGATCCCCCTCCATCAAGCCTCCCCCACCAGCCCGTCAGTTACGGGCGAGCCTCCACCGCGTGTGGTGTTGCATCTCGAACTCGGTCATCGAGTCGAGGTTCTCATTCCAGATGCGCTTGGCTTTGCGCGGATCGCGGCGAATCGCATGCCCGACAGGGAAATCGCAGCGGAGGAACGGCTCTGGCGATAAGACCTCCTCCTCGGTGATGAACAACGAAACCGGCCCGATGACCTCGACGCTGAACCAATCGCGGCCGTCGTCGTATATGCGCGCTCCTCGTATGGCCGTCGCGCGGTGCTTCTTGCGAATCTCGGCCGCCACTTCCTCTCGCGTGGGGGGCGGCGGACAGTGCTCGAGGAGGATGTCGATGACGGCGCGCGCGACGGCGGCGCTCTCCTCGTCGCTCATGTCGGGCGTGATGAGATCCTGTAGCTTCGGCCTGCCTCTCATCCCTCCCCCACCTCCGTCACCTCAATCACGCTGCAAGTGATCCCCTGCGAGTGAGCATCTGCGTACCATTTCGACGCGTACCAGTGAACGATCCGGCTATCCTGCGTGATCACCACGCCCTCGAGTGCATCTCCAAGCGCCCTACAGAGCTTGTCGAGGTCGGGTTTGCGGCTTGGGAAGAGATCATCGGGCTTCGAGGCAGGCCGCTTCAGGTAGAACGTCACCTGCACACTCACCGGCCCATCAATCAGCTTCTTCCCCCTCATTGCCAGAAAGGCGACCTCTTTCGCCTCCTTCCGCCACTGAGCGACAGTCCTCCCCTTGCCCTTCTTGGAGTGGAGCATCTTGGTCGTGCCTTTGGGCGAGTACATACTCCCCTGAGGCACAGGCGGGCCTAACACCGTAAAGCGTATAATCATGCCGCTTGACCTCTAAGCTTTTGAATGTACCAAGCATGCGCGTAATGATACCGGCACAACCCACGGGCCGCATGAGGTGAGCCGCAAAAGCAATGCGACGGACGCCCACCATGGTGTCTACTATGCTCAGCGCTTGATGCGAATAGCTGCAAATTCTCAGGGGCATTGTCACTTGGGTCGCCGTTTCGGTGATGCACGATCTCGCCCCTGAGTATGGGACGACCGAGGATGTTCTCCATCACCAATATGTGCTCTCTCACGTAGCCACCACTGGATCGGTGATGCTCTGTGTTGCGAATCATCACATATCCGCTGTCTTTGATCGTCCGGCCCCCCTTCCAAGCGGGGTTGTTCTTCCCACCCGATCTGCCATCTCGCTTGGAAGCAAGCGAACACTCCATGCCGCAATGCTTAGCGTTCATCCGTTTCACAGGCTGTCCACATTGCAGACATTCCGGCTTGGCTTTCCATTGGGGATGTTCGTTGCCAGCAACAAGTTTTGCCTGACGCGCGCAGCTGATCGAACAGCAGGCATTGCCCTTTCGCTTCACCGCCTCACCACAATGCTTACAAGATTCCACCTACTCCCCCTCCCCCCGAGCCCTGTCGATGGCGAGCGGAGACCAACTCCAGGTATACATCTCGTCGCAGTCGTACTCGGCCTTGAACTGCTCATCGGCAGGCACGGAGACGAGCAGCCCTTGCTCCACTGCGCGATCTTGAAACTCACCACCGTCGATATCGCAGAATTCCCAAACAGTGAGGGACAAGTGCTCGAAGAATCCGCGCAGCCTCCCCACCTCATCCTGCTCCCCCTCCACAACCCCCTTGACCTCCTCCACCGCCTGATGGAGCCAAGAGTGCAGCTCAGCCGCTCCCTGCTGCGGGTCCGAGTGGATTGCGAGCATCTCAGCGAGTAGTTCGGTTGCGGTCCTCATGGCTTCCCCTCAGCGTCCGGCAATGGCTTCCACAAAATGGGCCGCGCGGGCCACACGTCTCCGTCGTAAATCCACCACGAGCCATCGGGCCACTCGCCAATGTAGTTACACTCGAACACGGCGGTCGCCCCCGCTGTGATGGCCAGGAAATGACTGCCGTCCTTGGGGCAGTAGATGATGTCTTTCCAGCCTAGTCGCCAGAGGTCATCGTATCCGCGCCACATGACATCAAGCGCAGCGGCTTCCTTTGGGCTCCGCTTGGGCCGCTTGTCCGCAGGTAGTGACGGCAACGGCCCGCCGTACGATGGGTTGCAGATATCCTCTTCGCGGCAGACGAAGCGCGTTACCTTCTTGTCTTTGCCCATCACCCCTCACCCTCCTTTTCCTCGAGCCAGTCCGCAGCCTTGAGCAGCCAGGTGGCGAGCTTTCTTGCTGCATCTGGCGACAACGCCCACCTAGCAACCCAGATACGCGAAGTCGCATCACGCCAGTCTCCTTTTATGCAACGCGAATACGGCCCATACCCAGAGAACTCCCTCGGCTTCCTCATCCCCCCCCCTCCCTCTTGGTCTTCTTGGCATCTCGTCGTGCATCAGCCATTTTCTTGCGACATGCCCGGCAGCTACGCCTAGTGTCGTTTGGTGATTTGTAGATATTCGCCTCGGTCAACTCGTGACCTCGCTGGCAGTGGGT
>Ga0114923_10000399_pt1 | contig 35985 bp, 33 predicted proteins | sample SumtaG_FD_89578 | JGI IMG/M metagenome (GOLD analysis project Ga0114923, IMG submission 89578) | Deep subsurface microbial communities from Indian Ocean to uncover new lineages of life (NeLLi) - Sumatra_00157 metaG | ecosystem: Environmental > Aquatic > Marine > Oceanic > Sediment | place: near... | reverse complement strand
TCAGAGTCTTGAATCTCTTCATATGCCATACCCAGTTCTTTAGCACCCGATTTGATTGCGGAACGCACTTCAGTAACACCCTCATCAAGTGCAACCATTTGCGTGTTCAATTCCTGCAAACGACGTGTAGTTACAATGTAATCAGATTGACTTCTTTCTAAATATTCTTCAAGCTTTGTCAACTTATTCGTGCAAGATTCAATTTCCTTTTCGATTTCAGAATGTTCGAGTTCCTTGTCTGCAATTCCTGATTTTGCACTTGATATTTGATCTTGAATTAACGCGAGTTCTTCTTCGATACTTGCCTTTTCTTGCATCGCATTTTCCAAGTCTGAGCGTGCACGATTCAATGAAGATTCTACGTGATTAACCGCAGCCGAAGCAACCCCGTATTGTTCAGATATCCTTGCTGAATCACCACCAGTGATTCTATCAATCTCACTGTCGATATCTTCGATTTCAGCTTCTGTGGTGTCAATTTTTTCCTCACCCTCTGCAAATTCCCTTCCGAGCTTCTCAACCTCTTCCGCCCGTTCTGCTAAAGTTACGTTTATTGTCTGTATTCTATTACGGCTCTTGGTAACAGTCCATGCAATACTATCAATTCTGATTCTTTGTATCTCTTCTTTTACGCTAGTGAACCTAAGTGCGTCTCCTCGTTCATCTTCGAGTTTGTCTAGTTGTCGACGTCTCTCTTGAAGTTGCATGTCGACTTTACCGAGATTAGCTTCGCTCTCAGCCAGTTTCTTGAGTGCTTTCTCCTTCTGTTCATCATACGCTGAGATGCCAGCAATTTCTTCAATCAGTTTGCGTCTGTCAACTGGGTTCACCTTGACCATCTGTGCTATTTCACCCTGAAGGACGAGATTGTAACCATTTGGATCAACCCCAATTCCGCCAAGAATTTCCAGCACTGTGGAGCGTGTGACGACTTTTCCGTTAACGCGGCATACCGATTTTCCTGATTCGTCAAGTTCTCTTTCAATAACAACTTTATCAGCATCTACTTGCAGCTGACGGTCCTTGTTCTTGAAATGAAGTTCGACTACTGCTGATTTGGCTTTAGCAGGCATACCTGCCTTTGGCGGGGAATAAAGAAGATCTGAAAAAACAGTAGCTCGTAGTGTTTTTGCACTAAGCTGGCCTAATACGAAAAGAATAGCATCAATCACGTTGGATTTTCCAGAACCGTTGGGACCCACAATACATGTGAAACCCCTATTTAGCTTAATACTGACTGAGTCTCTACCAAATGATTTGAATCCCTTGCACACTAATTTTTCGATGTGAACCAAGACCCAGCTCCCTTCCAAATGTGGTTTTGACTAACGGCATGTCTATATTATGTGGAAGATATACAGTCCTTTATACGGTTGGTAAGTCTCAGGTAATACCCGCATAATATCTGCGTATACTTCTCAACTAACATCACGGTCAAAAGTTAGCTAAAAAAGATACCTCTACTGCACTCATTTCATTCTACCATTGAATTAAGAGCGCGCTTTAGCGCCATTCGAACCAAACCCATTTGCTCTCTTGCGCTTTCTCCTGCTATCGCAGCGAGAACCATCTTTACATCGCCCAGGATAATGATGTATCCTTGTTCTGCCGCAATACTCACTTCCTTGAGACCCCCTTTGTCTATCCCTGCTGCAAGTTGTGAAGAATTCGCTGCAATCTGAACTACAAGATTTGAGACATCACTGTGTTTGACACTTGCACTAACAGTATGACCGAAAATTACCTCTCCCTTGGCATCACTTACAATGATTCCTTGGATATCGGGGTTAGCAGCCATCGTTTCAGCAATAATATTCTTGATCTTCGCATCGTCAACCATTATGTTCTACTTCCGTAGGAGGTCTTATACTGGATGTATATGACCTGCTTAAAACTTCTGCCGTAGTATTGCAGAATCACTATTTCAATAGTGACGCATGAAAACTTAAAACCGTAATTGTGGAGTGAATCTCATAACTTTTGGAGACATCATTAGATGCCAATGTTAAGAACTAGCTCGGACGCTTTTCCATCATCGAAAAAGATCATGAGCGATATACCATATGTCTTGCGCGTAGAATTCAGGGATCTCGCGCGAGATGTCACGAAGATTGTTGGTACGCCCATATCATGCCAGAAGTGCGGGGGCTATCTGATCAGCGTAGACCAAGTAAAAGAGGATGCAAAAGTAGGTAAACATTTTATTTGCGCATTCTGTAGTACCCTGAATATAATAGAAGGGGAAATAATTCTCGCTGGAACTGATACCGATTTTGTAGTTACACCAGCACCCGACAAAACGGATACAGTCACCGGCACAATTTCAACAAGTGGGCAATCATTTCTTGCATTGATTGACGTTTCTGGCTCAATGGCAGGAGCCAATTTATCTGCTGTAAAACGTAGTTTGACTACTTCAATTGATAGTCTTGCCGCAAATGCACCTGACACATTGTTTGGATTGGTTGAATTCGAGAGTTCAGTTCTTGTTAGAAACTTAGAAACTGGCGAACCTTACGAGCTACCTCATTCAACATTTCCAAGCCAAGAAGCAATAGTTGAGGCCACAAAGAAGATGCTTGATAAGATCAAGCTAGTGAAGGTCGGTGATGACCCCGGCAGACTAAAGCAACACGTTGCCGCACTACGTGATCAAGGTGGTACCGCATTGGGACCGGCTATGGTCTTGGCTAGTGTGCTTGCAAAGCATCGCAATATCGGACGTGTACTCCTGTTGACTGATGGTTTAGCAAATGAGGGAATTGGCGCGTTAGAGGGATATCAAGTAACCCCTGCAAAGGAGTTCTATCAGAATCTAGGCCGTACATTCCTTGAGTTCGGAACTTCCGTTGATGTTGTAGGAATCGCATCAGGTGCTGGCATGGAACTAAAAACACTAGGACTAATGCCTGAAGCCACTGGAGGTCAGATGTACTACGTTACTCCCAATGAATTAGATAAGAGTCTATCAGAATTAGCTGGAGCCAGTTTGTTAGGACGTGACGTAGAAGTTCGACTTATAACTCCGAAAGGTATCATAGTGAAAGACGCTTCAGGTGTGTCACGAGCTGTTGTTGAAGAACTGCTAAAGAAGAAAGAAAGCAAGATTGGTGTTGTTGGGAACAATCACGAACTCTATTTCGAGATCGAGCCAGAAAGCACTATCAAAGAAGACGAGGTACCAATCCAGGTTCAAGTGGAATATACCGACGCGGAAGGTGCTAGACGAGTTCGTTCTGTTACAACTACCCTAAAAGTTGCTAAGAAGGAAGAAGAAGTCCTAGAAACATTCGACCCAGCTCTGAGTGCTACTTTTGTGACACAGAAAGCTGGTGAAGAATCCTTTGTTGGTGGGAAAGAGGGCCGTAAGAAAGGAAGAAGCCGGATTGGATCTTTCAGAGCTGCTATGAAATCTAAAGCAAAGGGTGCACCAAAAACAGCTCAAGCTCGATACGAGAGAGCTGATGAAGCGCTTGCAAACGAAGAATCTGAAATGGAAGAACTCGATGAAATGATGGCGGCGGCACCTTCAGGCGCACCGTCAGCAGCAGCTGACAAAGCTTTCACAAAAGGACTTGCTCAGATGCGGAAGAGCTCAAAGGAACTCTTTGAGGACGAAGAAGAAGAATGATAATTCAGTGTGGCGTTACTGAATAGTACCGTCACATAGCCTTTTTTTGAAAACCTAATGTTATGAGCATAAATATCTAGATAATACAACGATATAACAGAATGCGCAAAAGAGGATAGTTGTGCCGAATTTGTATCCACAACTCTAAAATACTCAACCGTGACACACAAATTGCAAATGCACAATTGAAAGCAGCGGAGATTCCGTAAGTTGATTAGTCAAGATAAGCTAAAAGAGATCCTTGAACGAATTAAGTCACAAGAAGGAGTTCGAGGGGTAGTTGTTACTACCATGGAAGGACTTCCCTTAAGCAGTGATCTTGATGCTGAAACAACCGAGAACGTTGCTGCCATCATTACCTCTCTTGTCGGGAAGGCACTTGATGCCGTACGCGAACTTAAAGAGGGAAAACTGTCATTTCTGACCTTGGATACTTCCAAGGGCGAAATCAATATTGCACCTGAACCAAAAGAGGGCTTGATATTAGTAGTCCTCAAGAATAATGAATGAGGAGAAACCATAATGAGCGACCCTAAGGCATTCGATAAGATTCTAACAGAAATCATTCGCCAGGATAAAGGAATTAGAAAGTGTATCCTGACAGACAAAACCGGGCTCACAATTGCTAATGTTTCAAAACTCAGCTATTACCCTGTTGATGTCGATAGTATTGGTGCAATCGCTAGTGCAGTGTTTTGTGCAAGTGAGGAACAAGGCAAGAATCTGCAGATTGGCGAGTTGGAAATCGTTACCTCTGAATTCTCTGAAGGTAAGATTTTCGCATCGTCATGTGGTAAAGGAGTACTTTCAGTTGTTTCCGAAGCCGAAGTCAATATTGGAATGATTCGTCTTGTAATGAAGAAGCAAGGCGCTATGCTTGCTACAGAACTTGATAAATTCCTAGAAGTTGAACCTACTGCTGGAGTCAAAGACGAACTTGACGAAGAAGACCTCAAGTCCGCGCTCGCAGAACTCGAACGCGTATAGACTTGGTTTGTTGTCCCTTTGGACCGCATTCTGACCCCACAAAAGCTTTTATGAGACTGGACTTCTAAGACAAATTACCTATCGGTGATGGACCTCAAACTCGGCATTGTCCGAGGTACCGTGAAGCGAAGAGGCTACAACAATGCGCATGGACCACTCGTTTAATCAAGAACTTTTTGGAGTTGATTTGCCGTGAGGAAAGATGATCAAGGCCGCATACATTTGAAGCTGGTTTTCTACGGCCCCTCACTAGGTGGTAAAACAACTGCCCTTCGTTGGTTATACGGGAAAGTCGAAGGTTTGCAGAAGGGAGAATTCACTTCCATAGAAGACGAAACCAACCGTACACTATTCTTTGATTATGTTCCAATGAGCGCTGGAGGTCGAGTTCTGTTTGATGTGTTCACGGTTGCAGGACAGAAACGCCACAGACATCAGAGGAAAGTAGTGCTTCAGGGTACCGATGGGATTCTGTTTGTTGCAGATTCATCCCCCGACCAACGGGAAGAGAATACAGAGAGTTTCGAGGAACTGAAGTTGTTCCTAGGGGACGATCTGGGACGTAACATTCCGATAGTTGTAATGCTTAACAAGAGAGATTTGCCAAATCGAATGTCAAGGGATGAAATGTTAGATTTACTAGGACTTGGAGGCAATGTACCTATCTATGAAACGATAGCAGTACAAGGCGTCGGAGTTAAAAGGGCTTTTCAGGCTATAGCAAGAGAGGTTATCCTGAAAAGGATGTACAAATGATACTAGTGGTGAAATGAATGAGTCAGACACGTGGAGACACACTAGAAGGGGTTCTTAACGAGTTACAAGGTAGTATTCCTGAAATTGAAGCATGTGCAATTGTCAGTGTCGAAGGCTTACCCATAGTATCAGCTCTACCCACAGATGTTGATGAAGCCAAGGTTGCAGCTATGACTGCAGCGATGCTTACTCTTGGTGAAAAGGCTGCTATGGAACTAGGTAAAGGCGAGTTCAAACAAGTAATCATCGAAGGCAAAGAAGGGTGGTTATTGGCAATTCAAGCCGGAATGAATGCTTGCCTAACCGTATCAACGACCAGTCAAGCTAAACTGGGTCTGATATTTCTAGACATGAAACGTGCAGCAGACAAGATTGGCGAAATGATATAGAACATAGCTCCATCAAGTCTATTAGCATTGTTATTAATTGAATACATGAAATTAGGTTGTGTACTTGTTGAACATCGCTGGACCTGTCTACAGATTATACGAATTTTGGTTACATCATCAACTTTCGAAGCGTGCTGTACCTAATCATGTAGGACTGATTTTAGATGGGAATCGTCGTTTTGCAAGAATACACGGTTCTGACGCTCCTTGGTATGGTCATCACAAAGGTGCTCAGAAAGTTCTGGAAGTTCTGAAGATTCTTTGGGAAGCTGATGTTAAGGTTTGTACTTTGTACGCTTTCTCAGTTGAGAATTTTCAGCGAAACAGTGACGAGGTTTCCGAGATTATGGAAATCCTAAAAACTAGATTCTTAGAAATTGTCGACAATCCAGATGTTCACAAACATCAAGTTCGAGTAAAAGCAATCGGCAGGGTTGATCTTCTTCCTGATGAGCTAAAAGAAGCAATTCAAGCTGCGGAAGAAGAGACCAAACACTATACTGAAAGTCTCCTAAATGTGGCTGTGGGTTACTCAGGGAGAGGCGAGGTAGTTGATGCTGTGAAAGCGATTGGTCGTAAGATACAAAATGGTGAACTTGACCCATCGGCTATTGATGAAGCAATAATAGCGGAGCACCTCTATACGAAGGATACTCCTGATCCTGATTTAATTATCAGAACCTCTGGAGAAGAACGTCTCTCTGGATTCCTACTATGGCAGTCAGCCTATTCTGAACTGTATTTCGCTCAAGTGTATTGGCCTGCAGTCCGACGGATAGATATTTGGCGCGCATTAAGATCGTATGGACAAAGGTCTCGCCGCTATGGTACCTGACCGTCAAGCAGCTGTTTTTTGTGTGACACATTATTATATACATGAAATTTATGCACTACTCGCAAATGGAATAAATTAGGTTGAGATTATCAAACTCTCCCTAGGAGACCTGCTTGTAATGTCGAGAACACCAATTGATGTCTATCGCGGATTGACCCAAACCCGATTGGGTGATGATGTAGCTGGACAGATTGGAACAGTAGTAGGAAAGTTTTCAGATTACATATTCGCAGGCCAGAAGCTATCCATCCATCTAACTCGTTTTGTTAGTTTATGTAGCAAGCTAGTTTCGTACCTTGATTCGCGTTATGTTGCAGGCCTTGAAGATCTGACGATTGCAATTGATATATTGGACCATTTAACATCTACAACAAAGTGGTGGTCCATTAATAGAAAAAATCCCGGTTTTGTGCTTCGTCCTCGAATTCGAGAACCTCGGGAGTTCATGAAGTCAATTGGTGGTTTGCAGGTGGGAAGCGATACACTAAACCGAATTTCAACGGCTGCTGACAAATTGGCCCGATTTATGGAGGAACATGGAGTTTCCGAACCTAAATTACGTGAGGGTCTTTGTGAAGTTCTTGTTTCAACTTGGGTTCTTCTCAGCGCTTTTATCTGCAAAAATCAAGGTCGAACCCAAACCGCTGAAAACGATTTTGAGGTTGCTTATGATTTTGTCCGTGTCCTTCTATTCTATACGCCTCTTGATGACCTAAGAGCACTAGTTGCCTCAAGACGAATTGCAACCAATCCAATATTACCCAAAGCAGCAAATGTCAGCTTCTCTAATGGATTCGATCGTAAACTTGAGAGTTCCATGGCTGCTCGTTTAGAGCGAGAACATAGTGAAATGCTTACTCAAATCGTATCTTCTACACCAAGTGTATCTCGCAATATCTTAACCAATTCATTGAAACTTCTTACTCAACTTGAAGCACTATCTCTGGGATATGTTCGAATTGAAGAGGAACATTACGAACCTCTAATATTGGCATCTATTCAAACTCTTGAGAAAGTAGGCATATCATCAGATAATCTGAATCATGAAACGTCAGTATTAGCTCTTTTTCAACGGTTGAAACCTGATGAATCTGCAAACGAAAGAATTGCACTTCTTGCCAGGCGATTTGAGGGACTTATGATTGATTCAACGGGAAATAGAGATTTCCTCCTTCGATATGCCAGACTGGTTCCCAGGCTCATTTCACTTCTGATTCTAATTATTGGTACTTCCACGACTGGAGATGGTCCGATACAAGACTCTGATATCAAGAGAGGACTGATTCTATTGAGTCGTCTGCTTAATAGTTACTAGTAATTTATTACAATTATACATCTTATTCTCTGATTTACATTCATTATTGGAATCACTGCGTCGAACACCATTGTTTAATTACAGTTTCAGTCATTGAAAGTACTTCAAAGGTCGATGAAAATGTGCGAGAATCAAGCCCCGCCAAATTCACCATCCTCGTGTAATAAGACGAATCGTCCTGGACGAAGACTCTTGACACTTGGACTTGTTGCTACTGCGAGTGCAATCTGGTTTATTCTAAGAACTGGAAAAAAACCTTCAAGAATCGGTTATCCCTGTCAACAAGCAGCAATCGTGAATTTAGAGATCTTTCAACTCGCAATACTAGCAGCCATTCCTAGCTTAAGTTCAATCAGTACGATAATGAAGTCCATGAGAGTTCCGGTAGTATTAGGAATGATGATGACTGGATCAATTCTCCTGATATATAATTCTACCATACCGGACGCAGATTATTCTATTCTACAAGATTCTAGCAATTGGGTTCCTCTTACCATAACTAATCAGACTGCTCTATCTCAAGTTAACTCATCAAATCTGTTTTGTGTCCAGAATGCATCAGGTATTGACGGTAATGTCGATCTTGCAATAGCAAAGTTGTTAGCTTTGATGGAATCACAGGATACTCCCTTCTATAACACTACCAGCAATCCCTCAGGATTGATTGGATCAAACGATGTTGTGATTCTGAAAGTAAATGGGCAATGGGACTATAGAGGAGGTACAAACACAGACCTTGTCAGAAGCGTCGTGACAGCAATCATCAACCATCCGGATGAGTTTACGGGAGAAATCGTAATTGCTGATAATGGGCAAGGAGCTGGAAACATGGACTGGGCTCGTACGAACTCATTTCATGGGAATCAATCGATGATTGATGCTGCAAATTCATTCTCCTCTTCCAGTGTATCTACATTCCTTTGGGATAATTTAAGAAACTCCCAAGTTGATGATTATGATGAAGGTGATTTGGAGGATGGTTATGTATTAAGTGATACTTGGATTTCTGAAACAGATATCTTTGTTTCATATCCAAAATTCACCACGATATTTGGAACCCATATTAGTTTCAAGGAAGGAATATGGAATAGCGATACGGGTTTCGATTCACAGAGGTTGAAAGTAATCAACATGCCAGTGATGAAATCTCACTTTCGCTATGGTGTAACAGGTGCTGTCAAGAACTATATGGGCGTCCCAAAGGGCGAAGTGGTATCTTCCGTGCATTCCAGTATCCCTCATGAGCACTTTGCAATTGGGCAAGGTGGAATGGGCACTTTGATGGCCGAAACTCGAGCTCCTATTCTACATATACTTGATTCGATATGGATAAACGCACACCCAATGGAAAGCTCCACTAGGCGTGGACCTTGGAGTACGTATTCATCAGCAAGTTTCACTGATATCATTAGTGCGAGTCAAGATCCGATAGCTCTTGATTATTGGGCTTCAAAGAATATTCTTTGTCCAACCGCTGAATACCTAAATTATACCGAGTTTTCCTCACTAGATCCTGATTATGAACCTCTTAGCGATCAATATTATGGCATTGAGGAAATGGATGAATCATTCCACAATTATCTCAATAGGTCAATGACTGTATTGAAGGATGCAGGATTTCAAGTAACCATGAATCAAGCCGATATGAACATCTTCACTGTTACACTACCAGGAGTTTCAGACCCAGGTCTTACACAAATAACTATTCCTGATTTAGATATACTCGGGCTATCATTTCTGATTGGTGTTCCAATAGTCCTTGTCATCGTGATTTCTGGAATCTACCTTAGACGAAGAAAAATGGCCTAATATTCACTTGTTTGAATTATCCAGCTAATAACTAGATACCATCGGGTGAATTGCAAATGGATAATTTACTCGATCAAGATCCTTGCATCAACAACAAGTACGCCTTTTCCTTTCTCGTATAGAAATGTCGGATTGCAATCTAGCTCAGAAATCTCAGGGTTCTCACTAACCATCTTAGATACGCACAACATCACTTCAATCAATGCTTCAACATCGCGTGGTGCCTGTCCGCGCACACCTTCTAGAATCTTTGCTGCTTTTATTTCGCCTACCATCTCACGGGCATCCATTTCAGTGAATGGTATTAGTCTAAATGTAACATCCTTCAGAACTTCTACAAAAATTCCCCCAAGACCAAACATCAAAGCATGGCCGAATTGAGGATCACGAGTAACTCCAACAATTACTTCAGTACCCATGTCTGCAAAATCACTGATGAATACACCTCTACTAAGATCAACATCGATACCCTGCTTTTCTCCATATTTCTTAGCATTCTCCATTATCTCGCCGAATGCTTTTCTCACTTCATCATCATTCTTCAGGTTGATTTTAACACCGCCTGCGTCTGATTTATGAAGTACATCCTTTGAAAGAATCTTCAACACTACTGGATATCCAATTGCTGCTGATTTTTCCACGGCCTCATCTGCAGATACCGCTGTGTCATATGGTGGAATTGGAATGCCATATGCTTTCATTATGTCCTTAGCCTCATGTTCTAAAACAAAAGTTCTACCCTCTGAACGAGCTGTTTCAAATATCTTCTTAGCTGCTTTCATTATTCATCAGTCCTCTCAGCCATGTTTCCTGACGTTCATTTTGTATTTAACCATTATCAGACCTGAACGTTTTCTTGAATTCTTTCCCGAATATTATTTCACCATATTGAACAAGAGTTTTTGCTGCTAACGCTCCTTTTTCACCAGTTGCATAAGTGGGAACTCCCATGAGTTCCAAGATCTCACCGGCTTTGGTCGTAAAGCCCCCACCCATTGAAATTACGACAAACGGTTTACCTGATTACCGAGCATAAGTTGCTATGCGGTTTGTTATTTCCATTCCTAAACTTGGTGTCTGAAGTAGCATACCAACTACAAAGATGTCATATTCATCACTCGCGATTGCTTCTTCGAATACTACATCATATCTATCCGCACCGGCGTCTCCAACCACATCACATGGATTTCCCAATGCGCAGTAAGATGGCAAGCGTGATTCTAATTTTTCAGTGAGTTCGGTTGAAGGATGAGGTATTTCAAGACCTAATGCTTCTAGTGCATCAGTTGTCATAACTCCTAAGCCGCCACCATTTGTGACCATTAGTACCCTGTCACCTTTAGCAGGTGGTTGCATAGAAAGAGCCTTTGCCATATCAAACATCTGTTCGAAATTATCAGTTCTGATTATGCCTGATTGCCTATATGCTGCGTCAGCGATAATGTCAGAACCTGCAAGTGATCCAGTATGAGAACTTGCGGCTGCCCTTGCACGTTGTCCTCTTCCAGATTTTACAACAAGCACAGGTTTGTTGGGTGTAACTGATTTTGCAGTTTCGAAGAAGGTTCTACCTTTGTTGGAATCATATCCTTCTGTATAGTAACAAATCGATATCCTCAAAGATTCTAGGAGTTATTCTCGCTGGAACAGCAACTACAACCAAATCCACGGATTCAGGAATTTCTTGTAATGATGGATAACATGGAACACCTAGAATGGTAGTATACATTGGGTTCACGCCGTAAACTTTTCCAGTGTACTGGGGTTTGATGAAGTTTTGAATTATCGCTTGCCCCACACTATTGGGACTAGCTGAAGCACCATAGATTGCTACACTTCTCGCATTAAAGAAAGTCTCAATCCCTGATAGATTTGCACCGGACACTACATCACCACGAATATACCAAGTCTTACATTCTATGTGTGACCGATCCGTACTTGTAAGTTGTCCTGTGGTATCGGAACTCCTAATAGTGAAACCTATCCGAAATGAATCAGGTGACCTCTTGACGTTTGAAATTCTCTCAGATGGAAAATCCATCTTGAATGCATCTTCTAACGAACTTGAAGATTCCATGGCTAGAGGATTTTCGATACGTAAACGTAACTTTGGCGAAGATTTGTTATGTTATAGCCCAACTGGTTATCCTTACAAGATTTCTGAACATCAACACACCAATCCCCATAATTTCACTTCACTCAGTGTAACTGGTACCTCCTGTTCTTTGAACTGTGAACACTGCGATGGAAAATTACTCAAAGGCATGGAAGCAACTCTAACTCCGGAAAAACTCCTTGAGCGTGCAAAGGATATCAAAGCTCGGGGAGGCGAAGGAGTCTTAATCAGTGGTGGCTCTGATTCTCGCGGTCATGTTCCGTTAGAGCGTTTTGGTGATGCAATAGCCGCCGTCAAAGATTTAGGACTCAAGGTGGTTGTTCATACTGGTCTTGTTGATGAAGCCACAGCACAGATGCTAGGAGCAGCCAAAGTTGATGCAGCGATGCTCGACATAATCGGTGATGCTAGTGTAGCGAAGAATGTCTACCACATAGAACAGGGTCCAGAGAAGATGGCACATACCCTCGATATACTTGTTGAAAACAATGTTCCAATAACACCACACGTTCTTGTGGGAATGAATTATGGGAAGTTAGGCGGAGAACTAGAAGCATTAGATATGATTTCTAAGAGAAACCCTCAAGCAATCGTCATCATTGCATTAAATCCTCTGAGAAATACTCCCATGGCAGATGTAGAGCCTCCTTCACCTGAAACCATCGGACGGGTTCTGACTGTAGCTCGTCTTGGGTTTGAAAAGACTCCCCTATTACTTGGATGTGCTAGACCGATTGGGGATCATAAAGTACATACAGATAACTATGCAATTCGTGGCGGTGCAAATGGTATTGCATATGTTAGTCAGGAAGGAGTAGATTTCGCTCAAAAAAGAGGATTATCCCCTGTCTTTATGGATATATGTTGTAGTCTTGCATTTCTCAAGCTAACATGAATTTATGAGAAATCTGGTTGGCAATCTCATATCCGATATCAAACATCCAAAGTCCAATTGCTGTTGGAAGGAACATAGGCCACGGAATAACTAACAACAAAGCTGACACTTTCAAAGTGAATCGATATTCAAAGAATTTGGCCGCTACCGGATTAACGTCTGATTCTGTCCAATCATTTCCTTTCTCATCAAGTACTGAAGCCATAAAGAGCATTATCAGAAGTGAAGACGAATCTAGCCAATTAGTGATGGATGGTATTCCTAGAATGAGAAGTACAACTGTGATTGCGACAAATCCTACTATGAACTCTTTTCGGTTGACCTTGCCTGAGAGCAACACCCCAATTATGATTGCAGAAAGGAGAACCAAGTCCCACTCACTGTATGCCATCAAAATGCCGAACAATACTCCTGAAGCTGCAAATGGAAACCATGCAAAATCTGGCTGGTTGCTTTCATCCAGAAGGTCATCTCCTAGTTTTAGCGTTAGACCAGCACAACAGTATGCTATGAAATAAATAATCCACTCAATCATTTTGCAAAATCTCCAAGCTGGATTGAAAGTGGCTCCTCGGTCTAACTATGATACGTCATCGGGCTTACGCCCTCGTGTAGCCAAGATCTTCACTGGAGCCATGTAAATATCCAGTTATTCCTTGATAAGAATTCGTGAATCTCTATTCCAGGAAAACGGGGGTGCCAATTGCTTGTCCTGGAAGGTTAGTTCTGAATTTTGCACGTACAGCACCGCTGTTACCGTGTTTACCTAGTACCTTTCCAAGAAACTCTTTACCACTTGGGGAAACCCATTTGACCTTGCGACCTACGAGGGGTGCAGCTTCAGTTCTGCTCGTAATATCGTCAAATGCTAGTAACACTTGATTTGGGTGTTGTAGGTGCTTTCCCCTACGGTAGCTTGTGACGACGCCTTCTAGACCTTTTAGTACCTCGCTCTTAGACATACGATATCCCTCGTTGAGATTCTCGTTGACGCCCTAGATGATTGTTATAAGAGTTGCGAATGAGCATATGTTTTCAGCACGTGCGAATACTTTCGGTTTCCTCTCCACTATGAGCTAGTATTCCTAAGAACACTAGCCCCTTCCAAAACCCTGAACCTCTTTCAAGATAACCAACAATTAGAGTTTTTATTCTATATGCGTAAGCTCTGGTCCGATCCTCCCGGTTTGACCCGGGCTTGCGTACTTTTTTCATCTCCACAGAATGACTTATCACTAAACGTTGATGGTCGACAATTCGGTGATATAATGGATCGAGTTCTCCACATTGACCTTCAAGAAAACAAATCCGTTTCTCAATTATTACAATCAATGGAAAAGGTAGGTGTACTTGGGGCTGGCCGGTTAGGAAGAGCAACCTCAATTACGCGTAGGATGCTAAATGATTCTGATTGTTTTACATATCTTTCAATGTCTGGGCCAATGGTTCCAGGAGGTCTCCGAAAAGTCATTAGCTATTTAGTTGAGAACAATCATATTGATGCCATTATCACCAGTGGTGCAAACATTGTTCATGACCTTGTAGAGGCATACGGCGGCTCGCATTATCGAGTTCCTGAAAAAAGTGATGCTGAATTAAGAGAGGCAGGTATGGGTCGAATCGCAGACCTTTATGTTAATGAAAAGGACTTTGAAGTCTTCGAGAAGCGTATCTATGAATTTCTTGACTCCCTATCTGAAGAGGAGCGTACCACATTAGCCCCCAGTGAATTTCTTACCAAACTTGGTTCTACAGTTAATGATGACAAGTCAATCATTCGACAGGCTGCATTGAAGAATATCCCTATTTTCTCCCCTGGACTGATGGACTCGATGCTTGGATTCCACCTTTACACATATAGCACGATGAACAAGATGTCGCTGGATTTTGTAAAAGACCTGCGAATTCTAGGTGAAATGGTCGTTGAGGCTAAGAAGACTGGTGCGATTATGCTTGGGGGAGGATTAACTAAGCATTTCACAATGGGTAGTACTATCCTCCGTGGTGGACTTGACTTAGCAGTTCAGATAACGCTGGATCGTCCCGAAGGTGGCAGTCTTGGAGGTGCACCTCTCAAAGAAGGGGTCTCTTGGCAGAAAGTTCAAACTGAAGCTAGTTTCGAGTCTGTGATAGGGGATGCAACCATAATCTTTCCATTGATGATTATTGCCGCACTCGAAAACTGAATTAGGCTACTCTACTTCTGTGATTAGCTGATTATTTTCGGTCTACTCTGCGGGTAGTTGACGTTCTTGTAGATAAACAAATACAAACAATAACTTTGATAGAATCCATGTTGTTGTCTATAATGAGGATTCATTATGAAAGAATATCCAATTCCTTACAAAACAGACTCAATTTACTTCCAATACGCAGTGACTGACTATGAGCGATCTAAGAAATTCTACGGAGAAGTTCTTGGCTTTGAGAAGGGCTGGGATGGAGGCGCCGAAGTTGGTTGGGTTGAGTTCTTACTACCGGTTGCTGGTGCACGACTTGGTCTGAACATCGATTCCAAAGCTAAAATCGAGCAAGGTTCCGGTGTGCTGACGATGAACATGGTCGATTTGGACAAGTCCAAGAGTTACTTTGATAGCAAAGGCATAGAAACGACCGATATCGTAGATATTCCCGACATGGTTTCTTATTTCAACATCAGTGACCCGGACGGCAATAGAATTCAGATTATCGCAGACCCTCGAGTTTCGTCGAAATAAACTCTGAACAGCTTCCAATCACGGGTAGGTTGTGTAGGTATAAACAGCAATACTTAGGCCTATCAGAATTATAGCAGCACCTACATAGAGATGTTCAAAGTGGAAGTTTCCGATATAGACTGGTGTGAAATCCGGTAGCCAATGGAGCCACTCGGTTCCTGGTACAAAATCATGAAGGTCGTCTACGAAGATAAGCAGTCCAGTCAGTAGAGCAAAACCTGCAGCAAGAAACCATAGTTTCTTGATTGTGGATTCTTTCATGACATTCATTCCCATATCAGTGGTACATCCTATAATACGTTTGAAGTTATCAAATCTCCTCTTCACAGGTCCTAGAATCACAAACAAGTAAAACAGGGTCAGCTGAAGCATTTAGGACAAAATACTTACCTATGTCTTGCTAGTGCCTAGGTATGCCAAATCCGAATGTTCTTCGTACACCTGACTCCAGATTCGAAAATTTGCCAGATTATGATTTTGCTCCAAACTATTTGGAAATTGGTGGTCTTAGAATACATTATGTTGATGAAGGTTCGGAAGATGCACTGCCAATCCTGTTGTTGCATGGAGAGCCCTCATGGAGCTATCTTTACCGTAAGATGATTCCTACTCTCGTCAGTGCTGGATATCGTGTGATTGCTCCTGATTTGCTAGGTTTTGGTAAGTCCGATAAACCAACTCAGACCAAAGACCATACCTACCAAAAGCATGTGGATATTATGCTTGATTTTGTAAGGCAATTGAATCTAAACGACGTGACTCTTTTCTGTCAAGATTGGGGTGGATTAATCGGCCTTCGTGTGGTTGGTGTTGAACAAGATAGGTTTGCCCGGATAATAGCAAGCAACACCGGACTACCTTCAGCAAAGGGAATAGCTGCTAAGATTGGATATCCGCTCTTCAAACTAAGAGTGAGAATGTTAGGAAAAGTTACTCCGGAAGAGCTTCGGGCCAAACCGAATTTCATTAGATGGGTAGCATTCTCTAGAACAATACCTGAATTAGATATTGGCGGATTAATACAAGGAAGTACGCTTACTGAACTCTCCCCTGATGAGAAGAATGCATACGATGCACCTTTCCCTGATAAAAGATACAAGGCAGGAGCTAGAATCTTCCCATGGTTAGTTCCTTCTCAACTTGCTGAGAACAAGAGAGTTTGGGATAATGTGTTGTCCAAGTGGGAGAAACCCTTTCTAACCGCTTTTAGTGATAGCGATCCGATCACAGCTGGTGGACACAAATACTTTCAGAAAATGATTCCCGGGGCTCAAAGACAGAAGCATGTTACAATCGAGGGAGCTGGTCATTTTCTCCAAGAGGATAAAGGTGAGGAAATAGCGGATATCATTGTGAAATTCATTGAGCAAACACAATAGAGTTGGGAAAAATACACTGCAATCTTGATGAAGCACTCAATCCCACTCTGTTTTCACTTTCAATGAAACACCACAGTTAGGACACTCAGCCTCGTCTGATCCAATCCAAATTACATCATCGGGCTGGATGCTTACCTGACACTCGAAACAAACCTCAGGAACTTTTCGCGTGATTATAGCGTCACGTTGTTCCAGAAAAAGCTTGATAATTTCGTAATCAAAATATGCTATCACGATTGCCAAGATTCCCCAAATACTACTGTAGAAAATCACCCAACCCAAGTAATCCAGAGATTCCTCAATTCCTGTGAAGAGTGTAACTACACAAAGATAACCAAATAGCAATGAGAGTCCTGCAAGGAAAGTAAAGAAGGTGAGATAGATTGCATGGATCTTCATAGTGTCAAGACCATCCTTTTGATAAACAATGCAAGTTCTATTTAATTTAATCTAACGAATTTGAATTACATCTCGGGTTTTCAAGATATCAACAACAACTGAACTTGATTCAGATACACGCCATAATCCTTTTATTGAAACTCCTAGCGGTGACGATGAGCAGTCGCCTTAGACTGTAGACCAATCATTGAACAGGTGAATTATTGTGGGAAAACGTCCAGGACAGTGTTACCGAGAGTGCGATCGCCCAGCTTTTACGCGTAAGAAGTATATTCACAGGCAACCACCTAGTCGTATAGTGAGCTTTGACATGGGTAACAATGGCGGTATTTTCGAAGTAGAACTCTCACTGATTGGTCTTGAGAGATGCCAGATTCGTCATCAGGCTCTTGAGGCGGCTCGTATTGCTTCTAACCGACACATGACTAAAACAGTCGGCAGAAAGAACTATCACCTCCGAATTAGACCCAAGCCATTCCACTTCCTTCGGGAAAATAAAATGATCTCCGGCGCAGGAGCGGATCGTGTACAGGATGGTATGCGAAAGGCATGGGGTAAAGTGATTGGCGTGGCTGCGCGGGTAAAGCCCAAACAAGCCCTTATCACTGTGCGCACAGATAGACAGCATATCAAAGAAACAATGGTCGCTTTGAAGAAAGCAGCTCCAAAACTACCAACCCCTTGCAAGATAGTCTTTGACAAAATTGATCCAGAACTCCGACGCAAGCTTGGTTATGGGGTAGTAAGAAAGAAAGGCGCAAGCTTGGTTATGGGGTAGAAAGCCCGAAACAGAGTCAAACCCAAGCAGGCATTAATCACCATCCGAACTGACAGAGAACACATCAAAGAAACAATGGTAGCTTTGAAGAAGGCTGCACCTAAGTTACCAACACCCTGCAAGATAGTTTTCGATAAGATTGACCCCGAACTGAGACGTAAGCTCGGTTACGGTGTTGCATAAATTTCTAATCCAAGACTGGGGCAATAATTAAAGCATTTGGTGATTCTATGCTTTCAAGGGATTGGTGATAGAATTGGAACGTGAGATACTGGAAAAACTAATCGAGATTGACAGGATTAGAAGAAACGGAGAATCTGATTATTATTATTATGAGATTACAATGTTCATCGGTGTCGCGATGCTAATGGGATTCCTTTTTCCAGATTTATTATTAGCTATCCTTCCATTTGGACTGCTAGTCTTTGGTATCTGTTTCTTGTGCATCGGGATTGGAAAGCTGTATGATGCTTGGAAATTAAATCCAAAAAGGTTGGCAACAGCAGAAGCTCAATATGAGGAATTGATGTCCCGAAAAAGGTCCAAGAACGAATAGACACCCTGCAAGATAGTCTTCAACAAGATTGACCCCGAACTGAGACGCAAGCTCGGTTACGGTGTTGCTTAATCTACTGAAAATAACCAGATACTCAATCCTTCATAGGTGGATTTAGGATTAAGAAATTCAGAATCTCTATTCAATAATCTTGTATCTTCTTTTGATTCTTTCATCCCTAAGTATGATGATCTCTAAAAGCATGATAACGAATATGATAATAGCAAAGGGGGCATTGACACATGCCATGCCCACCACTATAATGGGCACAAAAATTTGCCAAATGTTTGGAGGAATTACAAACAATACAAAAGATAGTGGGCTTATGGCAAGAACCATTATAGAAACTCCTACGATTGATACTATTGATATAACATATGCTCCCCACCAACATTTTCTATTTGGTAGAATAATCATTACTCCTACAATAAATTCGAAAATCCCCACAGCGAGCATATAAAACCCATATGGAATGATGGATAAGAGCATTCTATAGGGTGCGGGGGGTATATCAAAGCTTGGTAAATTAGCCCACCACCACATACCACCAATTACGTAGAGGACAGACTTAGTAATATGACTCAATGGAAGCATAATGTCCACAGATGATGGCCCTCTAATCGATTTCAATTGCAAATCTCCACGAATTTAAGATACGAGTACCAGATTATTTCTCTATTAATTCTAATTCCTCGAATTTGTATAATAATCTAGTTTTAGACAAGAAGGAAATGGATTCAAGGATAAGGTCGTTTCCATCGTGATTGGACAAAAGTGATCCAAAATCTCTAATCAATAATCTTGTGTCTTCTTTTGATTCTTTTATCCCTTAGTACAAATATCTCTAAACATGTTATGACAAACAAGATAATCGCAAATGGAGACTGGACCCACGCCAAGGCCACAAATCTAACGGGAATAAGGATAACAATAAAGATTGGAGAAATAACGTACAACACAGAATTGAGTGGATTTTGACCAATGAGAATCATGGAAAATCCCAATATTGATACTATTGTTGAAATATTAAATACCCACCAAGATCTTTTAGTTGGTGAAAAAATCAGCACTCCTACCACAAATTCAAAGCATCCTACTATTCCCATATAAAACCCAAACGGAATGCTGAAGAACATTTCATAGGGGGGGGTTAAATCAAAGCTTTGAAAATCAGCCCAATATATAATACCGCCCGTTATGTAGAGGAACGATTTAGTAATATGACTCAATGGAAGCATAGTGTCCACAGATGATAGCCCTCTAATTGATTGCAATTACTAATCTCCACGAATTTAAGATACGAATACCAGATTATTTCTCTATTAATTCTAATTCATCGGATTTGAATAATAATCTATCTTTGGAATCGATTATGACAGATTTGATTGTTATTTCCGAAGCCCTACCATTACCATTAACATTCAACTTTGTTTAACAATAGATAAATCATATCAACTTAGTCCGATTTCAATGTCTGATCCTACTTCATTTTAGTAAATGAATAGCAAACTCGACTAAGGTATTGCTTAATCATCGAACTTCTCTGCATCAACTACTTCCATTATCTTCCGTATAGTACCAGTAAGGGTTGCTATTTCACGGCCAGTCATGAATGCTCGGTTAACTAGATTACGAAAGACCTGCTTTGCAATGGGTTTACGAAACTCCTTGATTCTCGTTGATTCAATCATTTCATCAAAGAATAATGCTGCCTGTTCTCGCTCTTCACGTGTCGCAGCCCGAATATCCGTCGGTCGTCTCTCAGGTTTTTCAGCGTATTTTGTGTACAATTCGTAAAGAGTCACGGTAATTGCGTGGCTCAGGTTCATGCTGGGATAATCCTTTGACGTAGGTATTGTGAACGAGAAATCACACAGAGCAAGCTCATGGTTATAGAGGCCATTGGATTCCCTGCCAAAAACCAGTGCAACTTGACTTGGTATCTTTGTGGGATCTGGCAACTCCCTTATGGGAACGGGTGCTCTAGTCACGCTATGATTACTACCTGACCTTGCAGTAGCTGCCCATGAAGCTTCTACATCTTTTAGAGCTGACTCAAGGTCATCGAATATCTCAGCACCTTCAAGAATAGGCCATGCACGTACTGCAAACATCTGTGCATATTGATCCATTCGAGGATCGGACCCGACAATTCGAAGTCTAGTCACACCAAAATTCGCCATGGCCCTAGCTGCAAAACCAACATTTCCTGTAGTTTCTGGCTCGACAAGAACAATAACGATGTTTGGAAACCCATAAACTGGTTCTTCTTCCATCAGTAACACTTCACAGCTGGTCCCTATGTATGGTTTAATTGTATTATATCGCCATCAGCAAGTGGATAGCTCAGTCCCACCACTCTACGTTTAATCTTATCATTCGTACGGATGATTACCGCAGACTTGAATCTCTCCACAAATAGCTCTTTGTGGACCTTTGTTGCAGCGTCTTCCACGACTGACCCTAATGGCAGGACAATAGGTTTGTGCTCTCGCTTCCTACCGGGAATCTTTGTATATATTCTCAAAATATCAAGATGGTTATAGAACGCCCAGCTCATCCCATCTAGATTTTCACCTTTGAGAGCGGAAACTGGAACTATATCGAACCTGTCAGAATACTTCTCTTCGAGATACGCAAATCGCTCCATTGAACCTGCGGCATCACCTTTGGTAGCTACTACCATCGCACGTACATATGCAACACTTGCATCCATTGCATCAACTAATTGTTGAAAGGTGGCTGGTTTCTGGAAACGCACAATGATGTTCGTGATTCTACGAACTTCAAGATAATCTAATACCTCATCCTTTTCCCCTTCAAAATTATGAGCTCCATAGATCATAAGGCCTCCCAGTCCAGTTCTTTCTATCCTAACAGCAGTTTTTTCTTTGTTGAGTCGGATTCGTGCTTTATCAAGCTCATTCGCAATTACATCCATTTGAAAGTCGATATCTTGAGAGAGGTCAATAATTATTGCAATACAGTCAGTATTTCTAGCAACAGCTAGTGATTGTCTTCCAATTCCAGATTCATAACTTCCAACAAAGACTCCTGGAAGTTCAATGAGTTGAATGTTGATATCTTCAAGTGTTAGCATTGCAGGAGTTGGAATTGCTGTTGTGAATGGATAATCTGCAATTTCGAATTCAGCATTAGTCACTGAATTAATAATGGTCGATTTCCCCGAGTTCGTCAATCCCAGCAAGCAGATTTGCCCTGCGCCTTCCTTTCTGATAACTCCCTCTTCTGCACCTCCACCACTTTTTCGCGCGCGGTCTTGTTCTCGTTTTTTCTCTACAGTAGCTTTGAGCACCGCGAGCTTCTTGCGGTAATCACCTTTCATTCGCTCCGCGCCTTTATGCCTGGGTAGGAGGGATATCAGCTTTGTAAGCTCGATTATTCTTTGTTCAAGACCTTCGGTATCCTCGTATACTTGCCTTTGTCTATCAAATTCAGGAGTGACATTTGTAGGCACAAGAAACACCTTGAAGTTGCATTCACATTTTTTTCGAAGGCTCACATTATGAAGCTTTCTTCACGGCACTATTTTCCATCAAAAAGTGTATTCACATCAAGTATGAAACGTTCTGGTGATGATGGACGTGGAAGTGGACCAATTTCATCTATTTCTTCAGCAGATGAATCTCTAAAGCTATAGACAAATAGGCCATCACTATCAAGATTTGGGTAGCCTTGAAGCGAATATGGTTCTAATGCGGAACGGTAGACTGTACTGGGATTCCATTGATTCAATAAATCTGCAAAGGAGCGTCTATGTACAACTATTCCGTTATCCATTGTTTTCGACCTTCCGAGTTCAAGTTCGGAAAGAATATTCATTGCTTTAAGCAAGAAGAACGAGATTGATCTCTCATCAGGAGAAACCCTTCTCAAAGATTCCCCTGGAAATGATATCACTCTAAGATCGTTATGTTTTCCCATTGCTATACTTACCTGAACATCTCTCCTTAGATTGTTGGATACAAACAGAGCAACATTGATGCACCGGCTCGCTACAATAACTTCGGGGTTATTTTCTCCTTTTTTCACGTCTGAAGAATTGATTGAAAACTCGTCAAACATAATAATGAAATGGCGAGGCATCTTGGAAGCTCCTTTGGCAATCTCGGATTACATGCCTGGCATTCCAGGCAATCCCGGAATTCCACCTCGTCCACGACGTCTTGACTTACCCATTTGCTTCATCATCTTCTTCATGGTATCATATTGTTTCATGAGGTCTCTAACGTCTCTTGATGAAGTGCCTGAGCCCTTAGCGATACGTTTGATTCGTGAAGCCTTGATTTCTTTTGGTTCATCCAGCTCGTATTTGGTCATGGAACTCATAATAACTTCGAATTTCTTTAGGTTCTCTTCCTGAACTTCAGCCATGTCGTCTGGAAGCTTGTATTGTAATCCCAACATCTCCATGACTTTTCCAAGTGGCCCCATCTTCTTCAGTTGTTTCAATTGGGTCATCATGTCTGTGAGTGTGAATTTTCCCTTCATTATCCGCATGGCTGTATCATCATCAACGTCAATCTGGGCTTCTCGAACTTTATCGACGAGTCCCTGGATATCTGACATTCCGAGAAGTCTACCTGCAAATTTAGTTGGGTTGAATGGCTCAATTGCATCCATTCCTTCACCTGTACCGATAAACTTGATTGGAGCTCCAGTAGATGAAACTGCTGAAAGCGCACCACCACCTTTTGCGCTGCCATCTAGTTTTGTGACGATGATTGAACCAATGTTTGTAGCTTTCTTGAAAGCCCCTGCTTGCACTCCTGCCTGTTGTCCCAACGTTCCATCTATAACCAATACTATCTCATATGGCTTAACTGCCTTAGAGATGTCTTTCATTTCTTTGATTAACCCGACCTCTTCTCGATGGCGACCAGATGTATCTAACAGAATTAGTTCGACGCCGTCCTTCTTCATCTCCTTGAAACCTTTCTTGGCCAGTTTGACAGCGTCTTTTTCTTCTTCATCGCCCCAGAATGGAACATTGGATCGTTCTGCAAGTTGTTTTAGCTGACTATATGCTCCCGGTCTGAAGTTATCTGCACAAATAACACCAGTCTTAATCCCTCTTTTCTGATAATATCGTGCAAGCTTTCCAATAGTGGTTGTTTTTCCTGAACCCTGAATACCAATCATCATGACTAGATTTGGTTTGCCCGGAACGATAGTGAATGGTACCGGTTTCTCTCCTAGAAAGAATGCTAATGTATCCCAGACCACTTTGATTACATGCTCTCGACGTGAGATACCTCTAGGTAGTGTTTCATCAAGTGATTGCTCTTGAACGCGTTCAGTTATGGCCATAACAAGACCCACATCAACATCCGCCACCAAGAGCGCACGTTGAATATCCTTCACTAGTTCTTTTACGAGCTCTGCATCTATGATAGTAGCACCGAACAGACGTTTCAATGCTGAATTAAGTGATTTTCCCAAACCTTCTAGGACCAAATCGTTTCACCGCTTATCTTGCAGCGATTCTGAATAGAACCCATATCACCGCTCATTGTTAATTGACAAACTTGAACATATCAAGCTTGTCGTCCAGGAACGACACTGGACACTATATCTTGAACGTGAATTATGTTTCGAGCCGCATTCACATCGGCATGGAAGTGTTCATCACACTTATCACAGTAGAAGTACTCTCCACCTTTCTTCTCGATGGTGGAGGTTTCGTCCTCTACTCTCTTTCCTCTCTCTCCACAAACATGGCAAGTCTGTGAAGTGTACCTTGGGTTCACAGTCCACACGCTGTACTTGGAGTGACCAAGTGACTCTCGCATATACCGAACTGTATCGATGATCTTCCCCCATAGGTTGGAAGTAAGGTTATACGACAGGTCTTTAGAACCGGCATGAGCTTGAAAACTCCTGAGGTCCTCGAAAAACACTTTCTTCACACCATGTTCCTCTAAGAACCAGACTGTTTTTGAAGCAATGATTCGGGCAACTTCACGGTCAAGACGACGAACTTTTTTCCACAGGGAGTTGATGTATCTGTCCTTTTTCAGGATGTGCCCTGGATATGACAGTCCTTTCCGTTTTCGTTCCCAATTATTCTTCTTTCTTGTTACTATAGATATGAGTTGATATGCGCATTTCCTAAGCCTTTCACGTTTCTCTATGAGATGGTTAACAGTGATGAGAAGGTCCTCAAAGGAATTCTCTTTCTCTACAGAGATAGCTACAGGAGCACGAAGGCCTCTATCAACTCCGGCTTTGGTTGTGTATATCTTCGTACCTAACACCTTAGAGCTCACTTCACCATTAGGTGAAAGGAATGGAATCTGTAAAGTCACGCGTCCATCTCTCAGAAGTATCCTTGGAGGTGCGCTTCGTCTGGAACCTTTCAACTCCTTTACTTTGGTCTGGAGCTTGATGATTTCCTCAGGAGAACTTCCTTTCCTTTGTTTAAGGCGGTAAAGTCTATGAGCAGAATGCTGGAATTGTATGGTGTTCATAAGTTGCTGGTGCATATCCTCGAATTTTACAGCTCGAAATTGTAACTGTTCCACTCGATGATGATCACTGTTCTGTCTTGCAGTTTCAGATTTTCTCCTATCATCAGCTGCAGCTCTGGGCAACCAGTTTAGGAACCTGAAAGAGAGGGCCTTTGTCTTATAGGGTGATTCTTCATGGTCTTTTCCATCAATACCGGGTGGGAGCTTGAGATGGAGAAGAATTTCGTTCTCTCGTTCTGTATCCTTTGTGAACCAATAACCCTGACTTGTACCGTTTCCAGAGGAAGCTGAGAAATCCAAGCTATAGTTTCTAAGTTGAGGTGTCGTGAAAGGATAACCATTTTTCTTCCAGACCATCAAGAGGGATGTGAGTATCTTCATAACTTGCTTACAATCACTAGAAGTGGTCTTCAAGAGTGAAACGACCTTCTTTCGTTGTCGTCCTCTCCATCCTATCTTTATGTTAAGTGTATCAAGGATATGTCTATCAATTGCTAGACGGAGCTGTCTAAGAACGCCCATGGCATAATGATATCCAGACCCATTGTTCTTCACAACATCACAAGAATCACGAACTCTTCTTATTAGTCCTGAGTCGATGCGCTTTCTTCTTAGAAGAAGCATTACATCATCATTGGAACTATGGAGTTTGTCCAAAGCTGTAATGAACAATTGTCTTCTGGAGTAATCAGCAAGGACCGTCCTTCCAGCTTGTTCAAGGGCATTCCTATGAAGACGTTCAAAGATTAATTTCTTGAACTCGTCATTGTGCTCATAACAAAGATCGCGTTCATTCCTTAGCAGGGTGTAAGCCCTTCCTCTATACTCCGAGAGCTTTGCACCAAGGTGTTGCGCACGATTTGGGTGAGAGTAGACCCTTTCAAGAATTAGATTGACAGCTTTGACATAATTATCAAAGTGTTGAGTGATGATTTGAAGGTCGATATCTCGAACCTTTTTACCAATACCTTTTGCAATCAACCTTAGCTGATGTTCTTGGTTAACTCCTTTCTTGAAACTAGGGTCGGGGTTCCTACCTTTTCCCCTTCTTGACACTACTCGGTCCGGTGAATTAAGAGTAAATGATTCAACAAGATAGGTAGTTCGTGGCGAACTATAATTATACATGGCAGTCATTTTCTTTTGCATTGACTTTGATTTAGAATCGGGTCTTTGCTCCCAGGACTGGCACTGGATATCTTGTGTCATCATTACTCAACTATTATGCCGTCCTCTGGATACTATATAAAGACCTATAATTATACATAACAAGATAATATAAACTCATTCCTCAATAATGAATATTAGTGAATCGTATTTCAATACGGGGTTATTTTCGTTACTGACGAAACCCGAAATCTTATTTATAAATAACGTATAGAATGTAGATATGGGACGGAAAAAAGGGCTTAAAAACCCCGGAAAAGTACTCACCACCGCTTTACGTCTAGGTCTTTCTGCAACATTGGAACTTGCTAGAGATCGAGTAACAGTAGATACGGCCCATCTTCTTGTGCATGATAAGAAAAATGAGGGGATGCAAAAGATATGGAAGGATGCTTCAGAAGAGTACAGAAGAACAGTAAAGGAACGCATACCTAGTGCAGATTCCCTTCAAAAAGCTGAACATAGTATCCGAAGGAATTTCTACAAGCTCATTTGGAACACTGCAGTTAGATACGGAAACGAAGAAGTCAAGAGGAAAAGACGAAGTGAAGATCGGAAATATCTCAATATGCTGATGGACTACGTAGGAGGTAGAATTCGAGATATATCCATGGAACGATATCCATTCCCAAAAATGACGAAGATGACTCGTGATAGTGACAAGAAGGAATGGGGATATCCTGGCAATGCAAGAACTCCCGAATATTTCCCCTCACATACTTCTCCAGAACTAGACTTCATTGATATGATAAGAAGTCATTTGCTAGAATTGGTCCGGCAATGTCTGAAGTATAATGTTCCCATAAAACATGCAAAGAAGTTCATTGATGACTTGATCGAGAAACTCCTTCCATTCCTTGATTATGTTTATACTGAACGAAGGATTGGAAAGCTCCACTTCACTCCCGAAGCAACGAAAGAACTCGCAAAGGTCGTGGTTAACCTCCGGTCACGTTTCGGAAAACAGAATGGACGACCTCAGTCTATCACATCATCAATCAGAGAGAAAATCAATGATGAGTCCAAGAACGAGCCAATAACGAACCTGTCAGGTGGAGAGGAAACAGATGAGCCACTAGACCTCAATGCTCTCTTGGATCCCTCGGAGGATATGTCAGAAGACCCACTGGATGCTGAACAGGAATACCGGGAGATAGATTTTGAAAAGTTGTTCAAGCAGCTGATGAAAAGCTGTAAGAGTGATTTCCATCCTGAATGGAAAAAACATGTGAAATCTGTCAAGAAGCTGATTAAAGAAAAGAAACTAGCAGCTAAAGATGCAGAATACTTGTTTAACCTGATGGTCGAAGAGAGTCGGAGGATTGGTAAGGCATTCCATGATTTCATGGCTAATGCTGTTCACACACATAGGCCTTTCTCGCTCTATGCTCCTATCCGTTATGGTGATAAGATAATATTCGAGGATTCAGGATACCTCCTTACTGCGGAGATATCTGTTGCGTTTGGTCGAGGTCGAGTGGACCTTATTCTATTCAGAAGAAAGGCCCTTAGTCGTGCCGATGGTTCAACAGACGAAATAGCATGGGAACCATGCATGGTCATTGAGATCAAGACAAAGAGCGCCTTCAATTTCGATATGTATGCGGTCCGTACCAAATCTAAGGATCTAAATAAACGCGTAGTGGAGTTTGATCTTGAACGACGGAAGCTTACCGGGGACGAATGGAAACAGGTAATTACAGAAACTCCAAATGATTACGAGTTGTCACAAGTCAATGCCTACTCACAGGCGATCCTTTCAGAGTATAAGAGGATAGCAAAGCGCGATGTCAATCCACCTGAAGGTCTGGTAAAGGCCGTACTAATTGTGGATTCAAAGGAGAATTGGGAATATGTTAGTAATAACCTCATGCACTTTGTCATTGACTCTTTCAATGCGACACAGACACTGAAACAGGGAGATATAGAACTATTCCAACTTGAAGTTAAGGGTCGACCGTTGCACCTAGGACTTGTTGTGTTCGAGAATGAAACTGAAACCATTGAAGTTGTTCCACCGGAGTATATTGAACGTTTTGACCCCTTCTGGCATTCGAAAAAAAGGGCTGATGATAGGAAGTACATTCTATATCTATCGATTTCCGGAAAGGGATCACCCAGCGAATCTGCAGCTAGAATTGCAACAACATGGCATGGACTCCAGTACGTCCACGAGTTAAGTAAAGGAAAACATAGTGATGTGATATGGTTCGATCTAACAGGAGAATACGCTGACCAAGAACTCCGTGAGTATCGTCTAAGACTAAAGGCACAACAGCGATCTGTTGCACGATTTGCGAGAAAAAGAGTCAAGTTCTATGATATGTCTTCAGTCATTCGTAACTATATCCAAGGAGATACGACGTTAAAGTCGGTCACTGATTTCATAGACTCAATTCTTTCTCTTGCTAATAGCCCTTTCATCATTGTCACTGGTCACAACATGGTCCGAAGAGCAACTCCCAAGGGTCTAGAGGGCCTCCTGAACGAGTTTCTTATCCAATTCCTTTCGAATATGCCCAAGAGAGCAACATTGGTTTGGTTTGACAGACCTGTTCCCCTTTCAATAACCAATCCCAGGTATGATATTCGCTGTGTTGCTCCGTTCTATAATGGAAGTCCATGGATGTATTTCGTGGATGAGATCGTCTACAACATACAAATGCCCCCTCCACGGTTCGGTTCTTATGCTTCAGCAGATGATGATGCTCGAGTTCTTGTGGTCGAACATTCTGGAACGTATACTTGTGACCCTATACAAATAGACGTACTCCGTAATTGGGGAGAAAAGTTCAGGTCTGATGACCCAAATGAGAAAGACAATGAGAGCTATATAGAGCTCAACTTCACTGGCGCTAGCTCAATCAGTGGTAAGAGGAAGAGAGGACGCCCAAAAAGGATGTATGGGGATAAGGAGTTCGAAGCAGCTCTTAGTTTACTGCCACACCTTTCTCCTCCAAGTGAAAAAGGTGATGATATTCATATATTGAGTTCAGAACTTGAAAAACAAGCTGAGGACAAATCGAGAGTACCTCTTCGTCTATCATTTACACCATACCAATTGAAGTGTGAGAAGAAGATATCGAAAAAAGGAGAGAAAGAACGGAAGATACGACTGGAACCTCTGAGTAAGATCAATTCCCAGCGTATTTACAGAACCACACAGCTCTATGGCGCTCGTCCTTCTACGAGTACCAGACCTCCTCATATAGGACTACTTGAAATCAAAGAGTTTGAATTACACACTGTATTGAAATCTGAAATCAGTGGTATGAAACGTGTGATAAGATTTCTTGAACGAGAAGAAAACGCAACAGATGAGTGGAAGGAGTTCCTGAACGACCTGAGGAAGATTGTCACATGTAAAAAAGAAATTCACGACACCCACCATAACTTATATGTTTCAAGTACAATCCGTCAATTCTTAGAAACAAATCCTCAGAGTAATACAGTTTGGGGCATCCTGAAGAAAAAACGCTCTTGGATACCTTCAGGGCTAAGTAGTGAACAGCATGAGCATCTTGACAAGGTCAGAACAAATCATCCAGATGTTTTTCTGACAACTGGGAATCATCTCTTTCTCCTTATACTAGCTGCGACCAAAACCATACACCATCCAACTGTATCCACTTATCTTGTGGAAGAGTTGTGGGATTATGTGCAACCATGGCAATTAGTCCAACTAGGTCTTTTACCCCAGTACCATGACCAACACAGGACCGGAGAGTCAGTCCTCCACAGGGGGCAGATATACGAGAGTCTGATGAATAGAGCAGAAAAGCTTGGTGTGTTACTTGAGAAAATGCACAATGTGAGTGATGTGAGGTTTGGTCAATCAATCATGCTGGATAATGGAATGACAAGTAGGTCACCTGCGATATGGTTGTCTTGCCAATCCAAACCAGGACATAATGAGATGGATGTAATTCTGCTCTCTATTGATGATGATTTAGTAAGGGGAGCAGAGGCTGTTCTAAGAAGGCTTGTTCGGGATAGACCCTATTGGGGAGAGTCAGATATCACAAGATTGAGCGAGTATGCTAAAATATCTCAAGATTCTATGCGCACACCCATCATGTTTGCAGAACAGAGAGGGACCAAAGGTCTTTGGGTGTTGAACAGAACAAGACAGGTATGGACCCCCATCGGACGAATTGAATATTACATTAGAAAGAAAGAAACTGTGACACTTATTCGATCACTCACAATCAGACATGATTCCAGTCTTCAACCTATTCCTATTCAAGATGCACGTGAACTACCAAATACCATTACAGACCAAATGGATGCGGCTCTAGAAGTGATTCGTGTGGTTTATTCTGAGTGTATCCCAGTCAGTTGCAAAGTATCAATTGATCCTGAAGAAAAGATGTTCAGCATAACTTTTGACGATAACCAAGGATTGATGGGTCTTGAGAATAGTGAAAATCTGCAATTGTTGGTAAAACGGACAGTTGATGTTTTGGAGGTCCTGCGAAGACCTGATATCGAGTGTGAGCCAGTTAATGTTTCCGAACAACAACTAGTGTGGAACAGGTTCAAAAATATCGAATACGTGGGAGATGCTTTTCTTCTTAAACAATGGGTCGAACGGAAAGATCCTTACAAGTACACATCTATTTCGCTGCCACCAACAGCTGAACACTTCATTGGACTACCAAGGACAAGTGGGCTCAAAATAAGTGTGCACCATGATGAATCGATTTGCCCGTTACGGAATTTGTCTATTGAAGAACTTGTAAAGAGGCAGAAATCCTCAGAAGGCAGAGTTGAAACATACTTGCAGCAAATCGAGGGACCTGAAGGACAACCAGATAATCTCCTCAATGAGTCGATATATAGTCATGGGCTCTGTTGGAGGATCAAAGTTGAGAGGGAAGGAGTTTTACCCGCGGGGATTAAGTCCATTGAAGAAACTGCCCTGAAAGGTCCAACACTAAGTACTCTATTGGAAACTGGTTCTTTTGTGTTCCAGACAAATGAGGATGTCTGGCACATATGCGATTTTAAAATTCCGAATCCTGATGAACTGCCAAGAGAGTTCAATGAAAGCATCCACTTGATGGAGATACGTCGTCGAGGACAAGTTGTTATAGAGAAACCGAAAGAACCAATGTTCCCAGGAGCGTATATCATTGAGGAATGGATTCCTGATATCCGACGTTATATGGATAGAATTGAGTTCAAAATTCATTCCCAAACGACTGAAGAAGTGCGAACTCATGTGATATTTGAGAGTGGGTCGGAGCAAATGAAACCTGAGAAATTAAAGAAACTCCTTTGGAATGGAATGTTTGATTTAGTTGGAGAGGTGGACCTTGAATCAAATAAACACCTATTTGAGCTTGTTCAATCCGAGATAAAGGAACAAGTGGAACTTGCTGAAGAATCTGATTCTGTAACATATCAATATAGGGGATTGGGTAAAGATTATGATATAGCAGGAGGAGAAGTAAAAACAGCTGACTTTGTAACAGATGAGGGAGAACCGTTGAATGTAGTGATCACACAAAGGATACAGAAGTATCAGGACTGGACTGTATTGCAGGGAAGTATCAACCCCGAAATAATTGAAAATGAAGTGAGAGAAAAGCTCTCACAATTCGATATTGAGGATAGTGCAATAGAAACGGTCATTGAAGACATCAAGAAGTTTCTTGAGGGACGGGATGTGATATTCTTTGAGGAGTGACTTGATGACGGAGGAGGAAATGTTCCTCCTGATGAGTACTTCATCGGGAATATGAGAATGAGATGAAGTAAAGAAAGTGGCATACTCATAATCGTGAGTTGAATCCACTCTAACTCAATGTTTCTAATTTCATCTCCGTCATTTTACGATAATCTAACACACTATGTTAATACCGATTGAATCTCATCCTGATCTTTTCGTTTTTCTTCGATGAAATTCAAGTACTGCAATTGAAAATACAACAAGAATAGCTACAAACCCAGATAACAATATGTCTTCAGTGACTCCAACAATGTCCGTTTGAGTAGTAGTAGTGATGGATGTGTTTACGGTGAAGAAGTATTCTGGATTCCTTGTGAGTTCAATATATTCTCCAGCTACGTAATCTGAAATGTTGAATGGACCAGAGGTAACAATCGTATCATTTGGAGGAATGGGGTCCCATAGATTCCATCCATCTATTCCTACTACTCCAAACACATGTTTGGGAATAATTGGTAAGTATCCTACTGTGTGTAGGTGCCAGTATGATTCAGTATCAAACTCGACGAAAACCGTAAACGGTGCTATGGCATAAGCTGCAACCATCTCGATAAGATTCCGTCCATAGGGGTTACCTAGTGACTCTCTATAGTAGTTGAATGTGAACGCAACATCCTCAGCTGTAAGGGGAGTGCCGTCACTCCACGTTGCATTATCGAGAATGTTGAAAGTGATCCTGGTGTGTCCTTCAGGAATGTTTGTTAAATCAGAATGAGTTTCAATATTGTATGAATCCGCAAGCCACGCGATATCAGTTCCATCCGGACCTATTCTGATTAGGCTATCATAGAGTAAACTCAAGATATTCCAAGTATATTTGGACGAGTCTGTCATGAAATTGAACGTACCAACATCTAGTGTAGTGCTTATTCGAAGTGTACCACCAACTGGACTACCTTGGTCATTCTTCAAATGGATCTTATAATTGGTCCACCATCCGTGAGTTCCATCATTCACTTCATTCACCCAACCCTCGAACTTATCGGTTCTATAAGCTGAAAGAAGAATGTTCTCGTAACAGATAATCTCAGGGCATTGATATACCCAGACCTTCTGCATCTCTATTGCTGCTTCATAGACTTCATCGTAGTCAGTTGAGTGTAGCAACTGATCTCTCCATGAGTCGTAGGATGCATTTCTAAAGTTGGGGAAGTTCCAGTAGGGCTCATCTGCATACTCTGACCAATAGTCATAAGCAAGCCAATCTACGTCGAAGCTGTTGTGACTTGACCCAAGAAAGATAATATCATAATCACCATGGAAATACAATCGGTTCAATGCCATATATCCCGACCCTGATCTCGTTTTGATGTGAAGTTCATCTAACGCTTCAACAGTTTTCTGGCAAACGTCCTCAGCACCGTATGACCATTGGGCGGATTCAATTAAAACGTCAAACGCAGAACCATTAGGAGCCAGTCTATACCCAGAAGTTTCGTTAATCGCAAAACCTGCTTGGTCAAGAAGAGTGTTTCCCATTTCAATATCTTCTAAATAGTAGTTGTACGATAGCTGCCCTTCGATGGTCCATGGGTTAACTACAGGCACAAGTGAGTCCTGTGGTTGTGATAGACCTTCAAATATATCATCGGAAATAGCGTACTTATCTAGAGCAAACGCTAAAGCTCTTCTAAATGCAGTGATATTGAAGGGATATTTACCGCAATTGATTGTTAGGTACCCATATCCATTCCTTAGTGTTTCGTCGATGGCAAAAGTTTCAGTGAATGGTATTGTATCAAGGAATGTAGGATCAACCCAATCTCCAATGAGGTCGATCTCATTATCCATAAGTGCGAGAACTTGCTGGTCATCTTGCGTAATCACTTTGAAAATGATTTTGTCAACATATGGACCTAGTTTTATCGAATCCTCTGAACTTTGTCCTGACGCCATAGGTGGGACGATTTGTAAGAAAACCAGCAAAAAAAACACTAAACCCGAAAGGATGAGATTCCTACCTTGAATCGTCATGAGCTTATCTCCCAATATTTCAAACAGTACTTATGATATAACATTGGTGGGATATGATAGTTCTTTTGTGACGGGGTACACATCTTGAAGATTTTCTTTCGTTTAAGAATAAGCTCATTCAAAAACAACAACATTCGCAGAGCACCATATCAACCTTCGCCTTTGCGATAATTTATCTCCACCAGTGCCAATGGGAAAGTTGAAAACTAAGTAATATGCGATGCGGATTGAAGATTGGTGGTTCCGATGAGTAATGCTGAAGAAGAGATTAGAATCGTAAAAATCCTAGATGGGACGGTAATTGACCACATTGCTGCTGGACATGCTTTGGATGTCTTACAAATACTAGGAATTACTGGGAAGGAAGGAAATGTCGTAACCCTTGCTATGAATATCAGTAGTTCACGAGTAGAATTGAAGGATATCATGAAGCTTGAGGATCGCTATCTAAAAGAATCAGAAGTTGCGAAAATAGCTCTTGTTGCCCCAGATGCAACAATTAATACTATTAGAAACTCAAAGATTGAGAAAAAAACGCGTGTCAAACTACCTGATACTATCAGGAACGTAATAATTTGTCCCAACACGCGATGTGTGACCAATAAAGAACGTGAACCGATAATTGCTAAATATGATGTTGTGACTCGTTTACCTATCAAGCTGAAATGTCACTATTGTTCGACCTTTATTGAAGAGGAAGATATCATTTCTCAGTTTACAAATTAGCAAATTCAGTCATTAGAGAGGTTTGAAAATGCTTTTTAACAGGCCACCAATTCAATACAGTTGTGGGTTCTATGGCAAGTGACAAGATATCAATCATCGGTGACCGTGATTCAGTCACAGGATTCAGGATGGTTGGCGTAAGTGAAAGCGTAGTTCCCAAATCCCCTGAAGAAACCAGAAAAGCTTTGCTTGGGTTCTTCCGAGATCCACAGATGGGATTGATTATTATCACCGAACCACTTGCAGCAGAAGTTGAAGATACTATTCTTGAGCTGTCTGAATCACCCGTACCGGTTATATTGCTGATACCAGATCGACAAGGAGCAACTGGTGCATACGAAACAGTATTGAAGGAGCTTATTCGACGAGCTGTCGGAATCGAAGTTAAGATTTAGAATAATGGAGTAACGTACTTTGACAGAAACAAATGGACGAATTGAAACCATATCGGGACCAGTTGTAAGATGCTCTGGACTACCATCTGTACGAATGTATGAAGTGGTTCGTGTTGGTCATGAGAAACTTATTGGAGAAGTTATTGAAGTTGGAAGCACAGAATTCACCGCTCAGGTCTATGAAGAAACATCTGGACTTGCTCCTGGGGAGCCAGTGATTGCTACTGGTGATGCACTTTCTGTAGAACTTGGACCGGGACTTTTGGGATCTATCTATGATGGCATTCAACGTCCGCTACCTGAGCTTCGTGAAGCATCGGGTGATTTTATTGCACGTGGTCTTTCTGTGGAGGGACTCAACAAAGAAAAGAAGTGGGACTTTACTCCAAAGATGAAGGTAGGCGATGAAGTAGTACCTGGGTCAGTAATTGGTGAAGTTCCTGAAACCCAAATTATCACTTCAAAGATTATGATTCCACAAGGGATCAAAGGCCAGGTTGTAGAAATAGTATCCAAGGGTAAGTATACCATCATTGAAACAATTTGCAAGGTGAAAGATGAACATGGCGACGTTCATGATGTCATGATGATGCAAAGAGCACCAGTTCGAATTGGTCGTCCATTTGATAGTCGTGTGCCTCTTGAAATCCCCCTCATTTCCGGGCAACGTGTAATTGACACATTTATGCCACAGGCAAAAGGTGGAACAGGTGCAATTCCAGGTGGATTTGGCACAGGTAAAACGGTCACGCTTCACCAGTTTGCTAAATGGGCAGATGCCCAAGTCGTGGTTTATGTTGGCTGTGGTGAACGTGGGAATGAAATGACTGAAGCACTTGAGGAGTGGCCTGAATTGAAAGATCCTCAAAGCGGTAGGCCTCTAATGGAACGAACTGTTCTGATTGCAAATACATCAAATATGCCCGTTGCGGCACG
>Ga0114923_10000398_pt1 | contig 35993 bp, 26 predicted proteins | sample SumtaG_FD_89578 | JGI IMG/M metagenome (GOLD analysis project Ga0114923, IMG submission 89578) | Deep subsurface microbial communities from Indian Ocean to uncover new lineages of life (NeLLi) - Sumatra_00157 metaG | ecosystem: Environmental > Aquatic > Marine > Oceanic > Sediment | place: near... | reverse complement strand
GCCCCTCCTGTAGGGGTTTGATTCATCAAACCCCCTATGAAAATTGTCCTGGGATAGGGCTTGATAAATCAAGTCCCTACATTAGACCATATACCCTTCTCATCGTCTCCAGATGTCGATATTACCGTCATGATGGACTCTTACCTTTTTCCCCCTCCCTTATGGGGCAAAACTTTTGGTAAGCCGCTACGCGGAAAATTATTTTATTTTAAACCAGGTGTAGGAACGGATCTTCCCATCGATCTCTTTAAAAGAGAATCCCCTGTCTTCATAAACATAGAATGCACCGCCTGTATGACGGGTTATCTTCTGAGGGGGGCCGAACCTCTTTAATTGTTGTGACGCGCTTTTTGCCCGGGCCAACGTCTTCTCTACCAGGACGATAAATCCCTCCCAAACCAGGACACGCAGGTCTTGTTTTACTATAACCCGCAAGGAAACCGACCATTTGTCCGGCTCATCCTCCTCACTGGTCAGATTATATTTATAAACTTTCTCTCCTTTCCACTTCTTTAAAAGGGGGACTATCTCTTTCCCTAAAGAGATACCTCCGGGTACAAGCGGCAAAGCCGTTTTTACCACCACCTCCTGCTCTTTCCTTGCCAGCTCTTTGCAGGTATGCATATAAAAGTTATCCCTGGGAATATTGGCCAGGTTTAAATAGGCTTCCCATAAGTGCTTTGCCTTATCCGGCTGCTTCGTTTCCCGGGCCAGGGAAGCCAGGTTATAGACCACTTCGTAGTTATTCGGGACCAGTTCCCGGGCGTTCTCTAACACAGCGACCGTCTTTAGGGAGACGGTTTGGCATATTTCTTTGCCGTAGTAGTAAAGGGCAATGGCTTTATTGTTCAGGGTTTCGATATCCTTCGGATTCTTTTCCAATAATAAATCGCATTGGGCCAGGGCCGCGGTATAATTTTTCTTTAATATAAATGCAGCCGATAGATTTAAACGGCAAGTCCTGTCGTGCCTGTCCCGGTAAGCCGCTTCCCTGAAATAAAAAACGGCCTTCTCTATAAGGAAGGAAATATCTTTATCTTTTAAATAGTCCTCTTCACCCCTGAAATAGAGTTTCTCTGCGCTGGTGTGATAGTCGATGACGGTGGAAAGGCGGAAACGGCTATAGTCATCCCTGAATTTTAACCGTAAGTGGCTGAGGGCTAAATTTAAATAACAAACCCCCAGGTTGTTGAAAACCTCGCGGGCCGGGTAAGAATTTGAAAAAGCCCGGAAAGCGGCCGCCCCGTCCGTGTATTTCCCCATCTGTAAAAGAAGAACACCGGTTTTGAACAATTCCAGCCGCTTAATAATTGCTCGAAGCTGCGAACGGGTAAATTCAAATCGTCTTAAAAAGGTAGGATGTTTGGTTCCTGCTTCGGTGTAAATGATCCCGGTTTTTTGCGCCAGATGGCTTAAAAAATTATTATCTTCATTAAAAAGTTCCCCGATTTCGTACCCGGCCATGGCAGCAAAAATCGCCCCCTGCGGGTCTGCAAACAACTCTCTAAACCTGGCGACAGGAATCTTCAACTCTTTTTTATCTAAGGCTTCCTCATACATAGAATCCTTGTTGGCCAGGTGGGCCAGCTCATGGCCCAAAATAAAGGCTAAACGACAGTCTCCTTCTCCAAGGGATGTATCTTCATAGCAGATATCGAGGGTTACCGGGTTAATGATAATACCGCCGTCGGCCAGGGCTTCGAAATAAGCTCTTTTCCCATAAGCGATGACAGCCAGGCGGGGGAGGGCAGAGGTTCCTTTGTCTGCCGCCGTGTTTACCTTTTCGAAAACCCTAAACGCCCGTTTAACCCTGAAATCATTTTTACCCGCTGATGTTCGGGTATAGTCACCGTAGTTATCGAGCCACCGCCCGGTGTAATCGGCACCGCGGCCTTGCAGCGGCAGGCTAAGAATAAATATTAATAATACAAAAACTATTTTCACAGCGATTTCTCCTTAATCTATTCAAAAAACATCCTCTTGATCTCTTTGCAGAGACTGCGAATCCGATCAAGATCAGTGACCTCTTTGAGTTTTTCTAACCTTGTAACCACCCCGGGAGCGAATTCCAGTTCCCGGGCGATTTTCAAGTATTTGTCGATCTCTTCTGCCCCGGACCTCTTCTCTTCGAAGGTACCCAACAGCGTTTGCTCGAGAAAACGACCGAAGCGGAAAGGTGTGGAGAGTGAGCGATTAGCCAATTGCTCTTCAATAGAACCGGCAGCCTTTTGCAGGTTCTTCCTCTCGATATTCGACAAACCGGGAAACAATTTTTCGATATCATTTTTAAAGATATTTTTTAGTTCGAGGTGTAATATTTCTGCGACTTCCCGGAACAAATCTTCATCGCTGGGGGCCTCAACAAACAAGAGAAGGTCTTCTACAATGATCCCGATGCAGACGGCACTTTCTTTTACATCTTTCAATTCGACCAAACTTTGATTCCCCTGGATTTCGGAAAAGAATTCTTTTACATTCTCTCGTTTGGCTTTTAGGATGCCTGGTCCAGGTCCGATTATAAGAAAAGGTACGATGGTCAAAATTATTATCACCGCGGCAAGAGCCGGTACCAATAGGGGGCGTTTGAATATGACATCTATGATCTGCCGGAAGCGGGAACCGGCGATTTGGGTAAAGCCGGGTATTTTTAAGATATCTTCTTTCTTTTCCTCTTCCTGGAAAAATTTTAAGGTTTCGCTAAACACCTTTGAACAGGAGTCACATTGGGAGAGATGCTGCAAATATTTTTTCCGCTCCCTATTACGGATATTACCCTGTATCATCCGGGCCATATCTTCTTCTTTAAGGTGTTCCATTTTTACCTCCTTTATTTCTTATTCGGGATAATATTTCCATTCGTATTTTCTCCCCTGTCTCTTTGATCAATTTTTCCGTTTTATGACGGGTTCTACCCAAAGCCCTGGCAATAGCACTGGTATTTATGTCCTCTTCGTACTTCCACTTGACAACCAGTTTCTCTTCCGGGGCCAGGGTCTTCAATACTTGCGGTAGTATTTCCGCCGCCTCTTTTTTCAACTCTTCATCTTCCCACTCTATCATCAATTGGTAAGGATCGTCCACAGGACGGTCAAAAAGGGCGTCAAAATCGCGATCGAACTTTTCTAAATTCTCTTTTGTTTTATATTGCTCTCTCCAGCAGTTGTACATGAGACGTGTAACCACCATGCCCAGGAAGTATTTAAAATTACATCTCTCCTCGAATTTTTTTAAACCGGCCAGTCCGTCCTTTTCTATTCCTTTCATTATAAAATCTACGATTTCCAAAACCCTGATATCGTTAGGGTCTAAAATGCCGAGTTTATTCATAATGCGTCTCTTAATATACTTTTCTTCCAGGGCATAGTAGGCGCGTTCGATTAAAAAATTCTTTATCAGGTCATTTAGAAATAGGTTTACTTTAAAGCCTACCAGGATTTTTCCAATAAAAAATACCTTCACCTTACAGCCTGCCGGGATTTCTCTAATCACTTCGAAATCTTCATCTTGAATCCATGACAGGAATTCCCGGTAAGTGGTTTCAACGTCCAGCGGCTCATAGATGGGGATTTTCTTTTCTATGGTCTTCTTTATATACCGACGTTTGTTTTTAAAAATCTTCTCCGCCTTTTTTTTGCTCCAGCGATATGTCTCATCACTCATAACTCTTTTGCCTCCTGCTGCCGAAATTGTATTATATATTTTTTTTTAAAATTTATCCAACCAAGTCATCCCTCTATGTTCTAAGTCGTTGATTTTATGATTTTTTAAAAAACTTTTTAAAAAAAGTGGGGGGAATTTGGTGCCAGTCATTCATGAAAATGATTTCTTCGCCCGGAGAAGATGAAAAAAGCAACGGAATTCCGCAGGAGGGGCAGGCGGTGCCAGCCCCCTACCCATCCTATGCGCCCGGACGGAACCGTAGAGGTTCCACGAACTGACATAGCCTGTTCCAAAATTTGGCTATTTTCACAGCAGGCCAATTCTGTAACCCTATTTTTAATCTATTGATAAGCGCGAAATGGTTTTGTTTATTACTTCTCTTTTGACAGCGAATTGCAGCTTTTAGTAATAATATCCTGGAGGATGATTTGCCTGTCTTTTTCAAAATCTTCGGTCTTAATGGGATCGATCCAAGGGCATACAGTTCTTTATAATATTCCTTGCAAGGTTTCTTGGACATTTTTATAGCGGTTTTTCAAACTTTTTTTCCAGATGAACTTTAGAACATCGTCATTTAAAAATTTGTACAACTGTTTAATCCCGAAGATATTTACTAAATCATACCAGCGCATCGAGGCCAGCATCCTGGCAATTACCTGGTTTCGATTTAATTCTTTTATCTCCTTATTTCCCACCAGGAAATCATAAAGATCATCGCCTGTAAAATTAATATCATAATCCCAAAATATGGATTTTAACTTTTCTTTATCCATAATTCAATTTTAACAGAAAACAGCAATGATTTCTACCCACATTCTTGATTGGCCCCATTTTTCATTTTTCCATTTTTACAAATTCGCCTGTACAACTTTTATGTAACAGTTTCCGATTTGTTTTTGCCTGTGGTTACAGATCATACTTTGGCAAACCGGTTGACTGCAATCCCATAATTCTTCACATCCGTCTTGCGGCCCCGGTGAATACCACCGGTGGCAACCTGTATGACCCTTACTTTTTTCTCCCACGTAATTTCAGGACTGAAGCCGATGGCTGTCAAGTATTTCCCTAAAACAGCCCCCGTATCGATATTTATCGAAATCAAATCCTCGAGATTACCATCAAAATAATAAGTATATGAATGGTCTTCGTAACCTGTACGTATACCCGGTTCCACGAACCTGAAATAAGGCAGCCCGGATCCCGGTTTGTATTTACCCAGGTTTTTATAATAATCCGGCAGTATTTCGGTTGGCGTATGGCCGTGGACCAAAACATAATCACCGTACTTCTCCGCCGGTTCTTTACGCGACCAGAGATTAAAGTTCTTCAGGTAAATGTTATGCTTTTGAACGTAGTCATGAAAATCGTCAAAGGTTTTGAGTTTTAATTGGTCCTCCAGGTTTCTTGACGCATCCAGACCGGCATGGCTGAAAGCAAGTTTCAAGGTGATTATCCCGCTTATCCCTTCGTTCTCAATCACCTCGGTATGAGCATAAAAAAGCCTGGAAAAAAAATCCATATATTTTTTTTCAAACTCATAATCCCCGGGTTCAAACACCCGGGAAAAATCATTGTAAAAGATATCCACCGGATGACGATAAACTTTACCGCAAACTTCCGGTTCCGGGTTGAAAGAGAGTACCGTATCCTGTCCACCGTTGCCATTGAACCACATATTCCCGAATTCCTTATAAAAATAGCTCTTTTTGTAAAAATGCAGCAGCAAGTCTTCGTGATTACCGGCCATAAAGACAGCCTCATATTCAAGACTCATCAGTAAATCCAATACTTCTTTCGACGACGGCCCGTAATCGATATAATCGCCTATAAGATTAAAACTTTGCCTGTCCCTTTTTTTACAAATTAAACTTGACAAGTAGGTGATTGAATAATATCATTTTAGAACAATGAAAACTGAAATCATAACAACTATTAAAACTGCCCTGGAAAGCAATCGCTTTCCTTTTACTGTTTCGGGTGCTGTTCTATTTGGTTCCCTGGCAAAGGGCAGTTTTACCCGGGATTCTGACATTGATCTCCTGGTGGTGGCAGAGAACATCAACCCAAGACTTCATCGAAGGAAAAAAGAAATGATGGCGATCAAAAGTTCTCTCCCAGGAAAAGCAATGGACATATTACTCCTTTCCCCAAAAGAGGTGATTTCAAATTTCATCAATCATAATCCATTATTCCTTGACATTGCTGAAGATGGTATTATTATCAAAGATGAAAAAAAATTTTTATGGGATCTTATCAAAAAAACCAGGGAGTATATAGAGTTTAAAAGTATTAAACGTTTAAAGGATGGTTGGCAATTCCCGGTGGCTCATCGTGCGGCCACTCTTTTGTCCAGTGTCAGTAATAAAGATTTTGCCGAGGCAATGTTGAAAGATGGCGAACGAGATTTCTTAATTGGAAAGAATCTCCTTAGAGACGAATTCTTTGACAAATCAGTTTATCATTTTCAACAATCTGTAGAAAAGTGTATTAAATCAGTCCTGATCGCTTTTGGAACATTTCAAAAAACACACTTTATCGGGAAGGTCTTGATAGAAACGATTCATGATCAGTCCCTTCCTGACCAATGGAAACAAAAACTAACTGAAATAGCAGGATTATCTGAGGAATTGGAACCAGATGTAAGCCTCAGCAGATATCCTGGCATTATAAACAATATGTTATGGATGCCATGTGATGAATATGAACAGCAGGATGCCGAAGAATCCCTTAAAAAGGCAGAAACGGTTTTGAACACTGCCAGGAATTTCTATAAATATTGGTTTTCACGAGAGGAGCAGGAAAAAGGGGAAACAGAACAAGAAGAGTAAGATACGTTAGAAAATCATAGGGGATAGGTGGGAATTTGGTTCCCATTTAGACCCTGGTAAAAAAAGGGGAATATTGTTTGACATGGCCGACAAAATTGTTTACCTTATACTAGGAGGCTAAAATGAGAAAATGTTATTGCCTGTTATTGATTTTATTATTTACATTACCGGTCCTGCTGATGACCGGATGCAAACAAAATGGTTTAAACCCCAACGGCGGACAGGGAGAATTTACCACACCCCCTGGAAATGACAATAACACCGAGGATTTCAGTTATGAAAAACTGTGGAAAGAGGTGCAGGTACATAATAACAACGGCCTGCCCAAGTCCGCGCTAAAAGTGGTTGAAAAAATCTACAAAACCGCTAAAGCGAAAAATCATGCCGCCGAATTTATAAAAGCCCTCCTCCATAAAATACGTTTCATCCAGGCTGTGGAAGAAGAGACCTTTTTTAAATTACACAGCGAACTAAAAAAGGAACTGGAACAAAGCACGTTTCCTATCACCCCTGTCTTGCACTCCATGCTGGCTGAACAGTACTGGAACTACTACCAGAAAAACCGCTACCGGTTCCTGAGACGGACGTCCACAAAGGAAGTAAAACAAGAGGATATGCGTACCTGGGATTTGAAAAAAATTGTCCAAGAAGTTGTTTGGCACTATCAAAAATCCCTGGAAAACCCCGAAGCATCTAAAAAAACAAAAATTAATATCTATGATAAAATATTGGTCAAAGGCAATACCGGCCGAAAATATAGACCGACTCTCTACGATTTCCTGGCCCACCGGGCTATTGATTTTTTCATGGGCAGCGAATCCCGGTTAATCCAACCGGTTTACCGGTTCACCCTTAACAACAGCGATTATTTCACAGATGCCCAAAGATTCGCGAAACTGGAAATCTCCAGCCGCGATCCCCTGTCCTTCCACTACTACGCCCTCTGCGGCCTGCAAGCACTCATCAATTTCCATTTACATGACAAAATCCCGGATGCCTTGGTGGATGCGGATCTTAAACGACTCCGCTTCCTTTTCCGAGAGGCAGTGATTAGCAATAAAGAGATCATCTATGAAAAAGCGCTGCGGCAGATGATCGACACTTACAGCGAAGAACCCGTGACCGCCGAGATTTATTACGACCTGGCCGCGCTTTACAATCAACTGGGGAATAAATACAAACCTGTGGGTTCGGGAGATGCGCTGTACAAAAAATATAGATGGTACAAGAAAAAAGCCCATGACCTGTGCAAAGAGACTATAAAAAAGTATCCGGGCAGCACCGGAGCCCAAAATTGCACCTATTTGATCAACCGGATCGAAGGGGGCAAACTGGCCATTATCCTGGAAAAAGCGGTGGTGCCGGGCAGACCCTTCCAGGCACTGGCCCAATATAAAAACCTGGATAAGATATATTTAAAAGTGGTTAAAACCAACCGGGACGAGAGGGAAGCCAAAAACCAACTGTCCCATGATAAAATGGTGGCCTATTTTATCGATAAACAGGCGGTTCTTAAATGGGAAAAAGGACTCCCCCTGGATGGTGATTTCCAGGGCCATTCGGCAGAAATTAAAATAGACCGCATGGAACCCGGGGAATATGTGCTGCTGGCGTCCAACAGCAAAGCCTTTGATTTTAAAAAACATGCGGTGGCTTACAGTTTTTTTACCGCTGCCAACATTGCTTATATTCATCGCAGCAGGGACAAAAAAGGGTTGGAGTTTTACCTGTTGCACCGGCAGACCGGCCAACCCCTGGCCAACGCCGCTGCCCAAACCTGGTACCGGGAATACAACCGCTTGTTAAAACGATATATCCGGAAAAAAGGCCGCCGCTACCGGGCCGATCAACGGGGTTATTTTAATATCCCCTGGCAGTCCGACAAAAGAAATTATTTTCGACTGGAATTCATCGACGGCAACAACCGGTTGGTTACGCAGCAGGAGTTTTACCTTTACAGGTCCTATAATCCCTACCCCAAACGGACGCGCACCTTTTTCTTCACCGACAGGGCCATCTACCGGCCCGGTCAGACTCTCTATTTTAAAGGCATCATGCTGCATGTTGACAGTGCAGACGGTGAAAATACACGAATTTTGCCGAACCGTTCCACCCGTGTGGTATTGTACGATGTTAATCGCCAGAAAGTCGGTCACCTCGATCTTACTACCAATGATTACGGCACCTTCAACGGCACTTTTCAACTGCCAACGGGACGGTTGAACGGGAATATGCGCATCGCCGACTCTTACGGCCATACCACCTTTTCCGTGGAAGAATACAAACGGCCGAAATTTCACGTTATTTTCCATCCCTTGACAAAAACCTTTAAACTCAATGATACCGTTACCATAAAGGGAAAAGCCCAGGCTTATGCCGGTTACCCTATCGATAACGCAGAGGTCAGGTACCGCGTGGTAAGACAGGTGTTTTATCCTTACCGGTGGTGTTTCTGGGGATATACCCCACCCACTCCCAAAATGGAAATCCTGGATGAGGTTACCAAAACCGATAAAAAAGGCGAATTTAAAATCACCTTTAAAGCGGTCCCCGATCTCACCCTCTCTAAGGAAACCCAACCGGCTTTCAGTTTTAGCATTCAAGCCGAAGTGACGGATATCAACGGTGAAACCCAACGGGCGTCGAAGCGTATTCCTATCGGCTATACAGCGTTAAAACTGGGTATAGACCTTCCGCAGCAACTGGATAAAAATAAAAATCACTATCGTTTTACCCTGGCTTCCACCACCCTTCCCGGCGATTTTATACCGGCCAAGGGGGAAATTTCATTTTACAAATTAAAAGAATCAGAACGGCTGGCCAGGAAAAAACATTGGGCTGTACCGGACAAATTCACCATGGATAAGAAGCATTACTATAAATACTTTCCCCATGACAGTTATGCCGATGAAGAAAATTTCCGCCGGTGGGAAAGGGAAAAACGTGTTTTTCGTGAGACTTTCGATACAGGGAAAAGCAAAGAGTTAAAATTGGCCGGTCTGCATCGATGGCAGCCCGGTAAATATGTTATGGAAATGCAGTCCAAAGACAGGTACGGCAGCCCGGTGAAAGAGATTCGTTATTTTACCCTATATTCCACAAAAGAAAACAAAGTCCCTTACAAACAAATGGACTGGTTTACCGTTCGCCAAAGTACTGTAGAAGTGGGGGAGACGGCGGTGGTTTTAGTCGGCACCTCGACAAGAAAGGTCCATGGTATATATGAAATGGAATACCGGGGGAAAATCATCGAACGAAAATTTTTCAGCTTAACCGATGAACAGAAAAGGATAGAGATTCCCATTGAAGAGAAGCACCGGGGAAACCTGGGTGTTCATTTTACTTTTGTTAAGCATAACAGGGTCTATACCCACAGCCGGACCATTGTTGTGCCCTGGTCCAATAAAAACCTGGATATCAGCTTTGAAACCTTTCGGAATAAATTAAAACCCGGGGAAAAAGAGGAGTGGCGATTAAAGATCCGTGGAAAGTTTGGTTCTAAAGGCGAACCCGGAGAAAAAGTGGCCGCCGAAATGCTGGCCACCCTCTATGATGCTTCCCTGGATGCGTTCAGACCTCTTTACTGGGGTTTTAATATCTATCCCCACCACTATATCCGTCATCGCTGGCAAAGCAACAATTATTTCAATGTTGTCCATTCCAGGCTGATCGGTGTGCTGCAGAAATACTCCGGTTATGCAAAATATTACGACCGGTTGAACTGGTTTGGATTCTACTGGCGGGGTAATTATGGTTATGACAACCGGGTAGACGGGGCGAGATTAGAGAGCTTTCGCCGGCAGGAGTTTACCGGGATAGGAATGGCACGAGGTGGTTTGAAGGAAGCCGAGGAAGCGCCGGCCTCGAACATGAAAATGAAGAGAGAAAGGAAAAAATTAATTGGAGGAAAAGAAGGGGCTCTTGACGAAACACGGGCCGGGGAATTGAGGGATAAAAGCAGCCGCGATGACTCCCCTACCAGTACCAAAAGTGACGACCTCTCCGCAGTCAAGGCACGAACCCAATTCCAGGAGACGGCCTTTTTCTATCCCCACCTTAGAACCGGGGAAGATGGGGAGATCATTATCGCCTTTACGGTGCCCGAAGCGTTGACAAAATGGAAGATGATGGGCTTTGCCCATAGCAAAGACCTGGAATACGGTTTTGCGGTTAACCATTTAATTACCCAAAAAGAGTTGATGGTGGTGCCCAATGTGCCGCGGTTTTTCAGGGAAGGCGATACCCTGACACTAACTTCCAAAATCACCAACCTGTCGGAAAAAGAACTTAAAGGTAAAGCCAAATTAATGCTTTTTGATGCCGCCACCATGCAGCCGGTAGATGCAAAATTCAAAAATACCGGGACTGAAAAAATCTTTACAGCTAAAAAAGGTCAGAGTGACCGGGTTCGTTGGACCATTAAAATCCCCGAAGATATCGATACGGTCACTTACCGCATCGTGGCCAAAGCCGGACAATTTTCCGATGGCGAGGAGCAGGTGGTTCCGGTATTGAAAAACCGGATGCTGGTCACCGAAACCCTGCCCCTGCCGGTGCGCTCAAAACAAACCAAACATTTTAAATTTAAAAAACTCATCGATGCTTCAAAATCCAAAACCTTAAAACACCACCGCTTAACCCTGGAGTTTACCGCCAACCCGGTATGGTATGCGGTCCAGGCGCTGCCTTACCTGATGGAATATCCCCATGAGTGCTTGGAGCAGGTTTTCAGTCGTTATTATGCCAACAGCATTGCCGCTTATATTGTCAATTCCAATCCCAAAATAAAACGGGTTTTCAATTTATGGGAAAGTACTAAAGGTTCCAATGCCCTCTTATCCAACTTAGAGAAAAACCGGGAGTTGAAGGCGCTTTTATTGGAAGAGACCCCTTGGGTGATGAATGCGCAGAATGAGACGGAACGAAAGAAACGTATTGCCCTGTTGTTCGATCTTAATAAGATGGCCGCCCAGTTGGAGCGGGCCCTGAGAAAGCTCCAGGAAGGGCAACTGCCTTCAGGGGCCTGGCCCTGGTTTTACGGTATGAAAGAGAACCGTTACATGACCCGGCATATTGTCTGCGGCTTTGCCCACCTGGATGTATTAAAGGTTATTCAGACAAGAAAAAACAGGAAAATATGGGCCATGCTGAAAGAAGCGGTGCCTTACCTGGACAGGAAAATCAGGGAAGATTACCAGTGGTTACTTAAACACAAAATCAAACTGGATAAAATGAATATTCGTTATGAACATGTTCACTATCTCTATGCCCGCAGTTATTTCCAGGATATCCCCATGGACGACAATATTAATACGGCCTTTACGTACTACAAAGGCCAGGCGAAAAAATACTGGCCGCGGTTTAACAATTATTTGCAGGGAATGATCGCCCTGGCCCTGAACCGGTACAATGATGGTCAAACGGCAACTGCCATTGCAAAATCCATTAAAGAGCATGCCCTTTATTCCGAAGAGATGGGCATGTACTGGAAGGAAAGTTACGGTTACTACTGGTATCAAGCGCCTATCGAAACCCATGCCCTGTTAATCGAGATGTTTGCCGAGATCTTGCAGGATCAAAAATCCGTGGATGAGATGAAAACCTGGTTGTTGAAGCAGAAGCAGACCCAGGACTGGCGAACCACCAAAGCCACGGCCGAAGCCTGTTATGCGCTGCTGCTCAAAGGCAGTGACTGGTTAGAAGAAAGTGAACCACCGGAAATTACCATTGGAAGGACGAAAAAAATAAAAATCGAACCGCATAAAATGGATGGTGACCTTGCCAAAGTGGAAGCCGGGACCGGTTATTTTAAAACCTCCTGGACCGGCAGCGATATAACACCCGATATGGGCTATATCACGGTAAAGAATAACAATGAAATTTCTGCCTGGGGTGGTATGTACTGGCAGTATTTTGAGAACCTGGATAAAATCACGCCGGCCAAAACACCTTTGCAATTAAAGAAACAGCTTTTTATTGAAAAACCTTCCGATACCGGTACTGTGCTTCACCCGGTGAAAAAGAATAAGATAAAAATCGGGGACCGGGTAAAGGTCAGGATCGAGCTGCGGGTGGATCGCACGATGGAGTACGTGCATATGAAGGATATGCGGGCGTCTGGGTTTGAGCCGGAGAATGTTATTTCCCAATACAAATGGCAGGATGGGTTGGGGTATTATGAAAGCACCAAAGATGCGTCAACCAATTTCTTTTTCGATTACCTGCCCAAAGGCACTTATGTCTTTGAGTACCCCTTACGGGTGAGTCATGCCGGGGATTTTTCCAACGGCATTACCACCATTCAATGTATGTATGCCCCGGAGTTTTCCAGTCATTCCCAAGGTGTGCGTTTGGTTATTGCCTCCGGCGGGTCCGCGGCGCGTGAAGGCGAATAGAATAACGAATATCGAATATTGAATAAAGAATGATGAAGGATAGCGAAGAAAATACTTCGACATTCGACATTCCTTGTTCATTATTCGATATTCTTCTTCACAATAGGTTGGGGCTGTCAGCCGCCGATTTCTATCACCATTCGTTGATTTGCTCTATATGGTAGGCGTAATCTGCAATAAGATCATCGACACTATTTTGAATGGTTATGATAGCTCCCTGGTGCCTGACACCGTAGTCACGACACCATTCGCCGGCATCCAGTGACTGTAAGAATTGTTTCAACTCTTGAACTGAAGCCCGTAACTCATCAAGCAATTCTTGTTTGTCCCTGGAAGCGTACCGGCGAACAAGCACAGCGTTTACCTTGCTGTAATTCTTTCCGGGATCGATGTCGTAAAAGGGAAGTTCTCCTTTCATTATTTGCTTGCTGCCTGCTATCATGTAACGGTTCCAACCAATCAAATGGGCTAAAATGTCTCTGGGCGACCAGCGATTAAGTTTTTTTAGGAACAACCTTTTATCCAGGGAAGCCACACATCGGGCAAAATCCTCGACAATAAGACCCAACTTGTTAATCTGCGTTTCGATCGTCATAACTGCACTCCAATATAAGGGGCCTCTTTAACAATACAATCGCATATACGGACATATTATTTACTAACCCATTGCCCCATCAAAGGATTTTGAAAACACTTCATCCATTTTTTCACGTAATCCCCACCCATCAAGTGGCTTGGTAAAATAGCCGAAAGGGCTGATTTCTCCTAAACGTCTCAATGTTTCTTCATCAGCATGAGCTGTGATAAATATGACCGGTATATCAAAACGGGACAAAATTTCTCTTGCTGCTTCCGCCCCATTTATTTCCCCTCGTAAGGCCACATCCATCAAAACCAGGTCCGGTCTCATTTCTCCTGTCTTTTCAATAGCTTCTTCTCCCGAAGAAACGATATTAAGAACCTCATAACCAAAATCTTCTACTCGCCCTTTTATATCCAACGCAATAAGAAATTCATCTTCAACGACTATAATTTTCTTCTTTGTCATATTCCCAGGTTCTTCGTTCTTCATATTCATATATTTTTGAAGGTTATCTTAAATGTCGTTCCTGCTTCTTCATTACTATGGAAGTCTAATATCCCATCGATCTGTTTTATCAATCCTGTTATTATTTTCAGACCCAATGTTTTCGGTTTTTCTATATCTGTATTTTCCGGGAAACCCACGCCATCATCGCTAACCGTCAATGTAAAACCGGAATCATTATTTGATTTAAACGTGACCTCAAGTTCCCCGGTCTCCCTGCCGGGGAAAGCGTGTTCCAAACAATTTGAGATTAACTCATTGATGATCAGGCCGCAGGGGATAGCTGTGTTTATGTTTAACAGGATCCTGTTTATGTCCGTATTTAACCTGATTTTGCCAGGCTTTACCTGGTAAGAATGAAACAGACTTTCTATAAGATTCGGTGCATAATCGGCAAAATCAATCTCCGAGAGGTTGCTTGATTGGTACAACTGTTCATGGATAAGTGCCATAGATTTTATGCGCCCCCCTATAATTTTGAATTGCTGGAGGATTTGTGGATTTCGAATCGATTTCGTTTGCATATTAATCAAACTGTCAATTATTTGCAGATTGTTTTTGACGCGATGGTGAACTTCTTGCAGGAGTACTGTTTTTTCTTTGAGTGAAGTTTTAATTTTATCTTCAGCTTGCCTGCGTTCGTTGATTTCTTTTTTCAATTCCTTGTTGGTGTTCGCCAGTTCCCCAGTTCTATTACGTACTTGTTCTTCCAGGTGTTCATAAAATTTTTTTAACTTGCCGGCCATACCATTAAACGCTCTGGCAAATTGCCCGATTTCGTCGGTTGATTGAACTAAAATCCTCTTGTCCAGGTTACCCAGGCTAATCTCAAGCACTGCGCCCATTAGTTTTGATAAAGGCTGGGTAATACTCCAGGTAAGGAGTGCCACGAATATTACGCCGGCTAAAATGGTCACAATAACCAATACATAAACCACAGTCAGCGTTTCCGCCCTTGTGTTTAATGTTTCATTCAAAAATTCCCGTGCTTTGTCCCGGGCAAAATCATTAAGTGTATGCATTGCCGTATTGAGTTTATCTACGTGCCGGGCACCTTTACCTTTGGTTATCGCCGCGGCCTCATCTCTTTTACCTTGATGCATTAAAGCGATAACTTCATCGCGAATGGGCTTCCATTCTCTGAAAGCCTTTTCCGCATCTTCATACAATTTTTTATTGCCCAAAAAGCGATCAGAGATGATTTCGAAGTCTATGTAAACCTCTTGTTCATACTTGTCTACGATTTGAACGGCTTCATCTATTTCAGCGTCTCTTTTCGCCAGGGCCACATCTTTCATCGAACGGTGAATCCTGACGATATTACCATCAACTCTCAGCACAGCATTGCTGACTGTCAACGGGTGTCTGTACATCCTGTTTGTCAGATCCGACAAAAACGCCATCCGATTGATAATGAAAAGACTCACAATGGCAAAAAGCAAAAGGATCAGGCTGAATCCAATCCCAAGGCGTACACCGATACTTATACTTTTTAGCTTCTGTAACATGGTCTCATCATCAATTCAACAAAAATTTTTAAAAAATTTACGCTCATTTGCTGACTTCTGCCCCTGACAAAATCCGTAATTTCTTCGGCTGGAACTGGCAAAGGATAAACTTTTTCCCGTGAAAGGTTTTTTTATAACATAATAAAGAATTAAAATCAAGAAGATTTTCAAAAAAATTTCAGTCGTCAAGTGGCAGGAAATAAAATTAAAAAATATACCTTAATCAATCCGCCAGAGGTAACTGACTTTAAAAAATAGTCCCCGCTTCATTTGCATAAGGTCTCCTTCCCCGGGAACCCAACGGTTAGCGTTAGGTACCCACCGGTTCTTCAAATAAAGCGAACCATAACCCAGGTGAACCACTGTGCCCGGGATCAAGGTAAACGAAGCAAGAAAATCCGTCAACAGTTTCTCCTGGTAACTGTTATAACGAAAAATTCCCCGGATGAAAAAATATTTATTGAATTGATAGGTGGTATTAAAATTGTAAATGTCTACAGAATAGATTTCCCGGTCCGGCACTCCCGGCTGGACCGGTTGATTTTGTTTTTGCCGCAAGTCCGTATAAAGATAATTAAAACCGATGTTCAGCTTGATACCGGGCTGAACCGCGGCACCGATGCTGAAGATGCGTCCATTGCCCAAAAAAGGGTTTTGGGGATCATAATAAATGGAATCACCGACTATAAAGCTGCCGTTTAAATGGAGCCACTTGAACAGTTGAATTTGTCCTATCCCAACCAGGTAATCTTGATGGAAGAGCCGGCCGGCCCATGCTTCATCATCGCTGTAGTATTCCAGGTTAACCTCACCCATGGGGGCAAAATTCAGGGTCAAGCCAACTATTTTGGCGGTGTCGTCCATCTTAGTGCCCAGGTCGTGCAATTTCAAGTAATAGGCATAAGGCTGAATCCGCTTAAGCCAGGTTAATTTCTTTATTTTCATATTAAATGTGGGGCCGGCACCGATAATCCACCAGCTTATGCCGACGCGGTTCTGGAAGGCGGAGGCCATATAAAAATCAGTGTCATACCGCTCATAGGCCGCCATAGTAAAGAAAGTGGGCGTACGATACTGGAGCATGGCATTCCAGCCGTTTCCTTTTTTCAGGGGTTCATCTTCCGCTTCCCGGGTGGCACTGTAAAGATAAGAAAGACTGGCCCTGATATTTTTAGAAAGCCGGTACTTCAAGTCTGCCCCGGCCGCGTTATTGCTCTGCCCGGCAAAATGACGACCGCTGTAAAGGATGCCGATAGAGTTATCGCTGCCGATGTTGTATTTGGCCCTAACAATACCAAAAAGCGCGGATTTTTCTTCATTTTGCCCCAGGAGGCCGGCCGACCTGTCGTTGGCAGCCAGGAGGGCAAAATTCAACCGGCCCGATGATCCGCTAAATTTCGCCGCCCAACCCGGGTCCACGATGAAACGGGTATGAATCGGCGCAACCATTATGCCCCATTTGACTACCCCAAAATCCAAAATTTCCTTGCTTTCCATAAAAAACGGCCGCTTTTCACTGTAAAACACCGGGTACCTCTGGTTCACTTCCACCTGGAACGCATCGCTTTCCACCTGGCTGAAATCCGGGTTTACCGTGGCTTCGGCTGTAATAGACGAGGTAATACCGTACTTTACCCCCCCTACCCCGATATTGCTATCGGTATCTTTGGCCCAATCATCCGCTGTTAAGCGTTCATCGTTCCTGTTGTAGGTAAAATTGGGAAGCACTTCCAATTTCAACGCCCCTTTAAGCCCTTTGTAAACGAGGGTAGCCATATAGTTAAAATTAGTCTGTCCCGGTTGGATTTCCGGCCAGGATCAATACCCACACTCCAATGATTAAAATCAGCAATCGTTTAGTCAACATAACTCCTCCCTTACCAAACCCCGGGTATCAGCTTGTAACGTACTTTTTTTGCATACTCTTCGTAACCGGGGAGTTCGTTTTTCAAGGTTTTGTCTTCAAGGGAGGTACGCACCATGAAGAGGACCACGACTATCAAACCCGGGATAAGGGAATAAAACGAACCCAAAGCCAGCGGCAGGCAAATAGAAAAAATGATTACCCCAACATACATGGGGTGGCGGACGTATCGATAGGGGCCCGTGGTGCAAACTTTATGACCGCGCTCTTCCTGGATCCTTACTTTTTCCGAAAGATACGTGTTTACAGTCATTACACGGAAGACCAATATCGCCGCAGGGAAAAAGCCTAAAAATCCGATAATTTTCACCACTAAAGGCACATGTGACCAGCGGAAGCGAACAGCATCGAGACCGGCTGTCACAAAAAGTACCAGGATAACGAAAGTATAGGCAAGTAAGATGTATTTGTCCCACTTTTTGACGTCTTTTTTATTTGACATTCGTTCGTTGAGCAGTTCCGGGTCATTTTTTTTCATCCAGATTACTGCTGCCGTGGTAAATAAAATGTAGAGGATAAGAAAAATCCATGCTTCAGGCCATTTAAACGTGCCTGCCGGTCCGAAAATCACAGCGACAAGGATTAACAGTGCTGCGACTGTTTTGATTATTCTTGCTGTTTTAGAGGGATTTTTGTCTGTCATAATATTTCCTTTATTTTTAGCCACCAAGGCACCAAGGATTCTTTTTTAAAAATTTCTTTTTTGGTGCCCCTTAGTGCCTTTGTGTCTTTGTGGCAAATTTTTTCATTTCTTACTAGCATTTATTTCAGGTTAAGAGTAGCCACAAATTGATGAATTTGGTCAGCTCTTAGTTTTGAGACACTTTCAATGATGTTGGCAACTTTCTTTACGATCGACCGCTCTAAGAAATTCATCTTATTGAAATCAAACTCTCCCCCGAATAAGCCGGCAGCAGCCGCATGGTTTCGTAATTCAGCCGGGTATGCTTCTTCAAATTGTTTTTGTGCGGTATCCCCTTCTTCCATACAGCAAAGGTAAAGTCCAAGTCGCTTTTGTAAAAGGGTGCTGAGATTTTCCCGGCAGAATTTTTTTATTTTTTTTTGGATTTGACCGGCATGGATCGACCCACCGATAATGATGGTGTCGAAGGATGATAGATCGGGTTTTGAATTTTTCTTTAGATTGACAATCGTGACATCGTCATCGAGACTATTTTCAAGTTTTTCGGCTGCTTTTTCCGTGCAGCCATGGCGTGTGATATAGACAATCAAAGTGCTCATATTAATTCTCCATTTATTATCATTATAATGCAGACGGTTAGGCCGCTTCAATGTGATTTTTTTTTAGCTGTTTGGCAAAATCGTTTATTATTCTTCTGATTTTTTTCTCAACCATTTTTTTTCGTTCGTTCATTATTAGATATTATATACGATTATCAAAAGGAATTCAATAAAAATATGTCTCCCATGTCTTCCTCATCATTTCTAATTTTAGCCGATTTCGTGCTTCGGATTTAAACTGATTCTGCAACGTTCCAATGACCTCATTTAAGAAAAAAACTTTGACGAGTTTCTGAAGCTGAACTCCTTTAACACCGCGGGCTTGAAATTAATTCGTATATCATCTATAATGCTCTTATGAAAAAAAGAGACTACAACCGGAGAATAAGTCATGGCAACCAAAAACTATGATGCCTTTATAACAGCTTATAACAATTTTGATTCCCGCCCACTGGCAGGGGAATCCATGAGAAAATTCTACGTGGATGATTTCACCAAGGATATTACCAACACCATCATCAAAACCATTCAAATAACGGAAAAGTTTAGAAAAATTTTGATCATCGGACATACCGGCTGTGGAAAATCAACTATTTTAAACAAAGTTGCCGAAGAATTAAAGGATGAATACCATATTATTGCCTTTTCAGTAGCCAATGAACTGAACATGATGGATATCGAAACCATCGATGTCCTGATGATTATCTACTTGCAGTTAATTTACTCCCTAAAAGAGAGTGAAAAAGAAATTGAGCGTTTCTTAAAACCGTTTACAGAGCTGCTGAAGGATGATAAGAAAGAATTAGGCCCTAACTTAAATATAGAATCTATTTTATTTAAGATCAAGGTAGAACAGGAATCTCGTGATGCTTTCCGGAAGGCATTTAAAGACCAACTTGGAACCATTCAACGGAATATCTCCGAAGTGTGTAAAAAAATAAGTAAGGGGAATGATAAAGATATACTTATTATTATCGATGACCTGGATAAACTACAAAATGAAGCCGCTACCGAAACGATTTTTTTCAAAGAAGCCCATATGCTTACCATGCCGGAAGCCAAGATAATATTTACCTTTCCTCTTGCAACCTATTACTCCCCGGAATTTGTGCATATTACCGATAAATTTTCCCATGAATTTATCAGGTTGGTTAACCTCTATGATATTGAAAAAAAATATCAAGACTCTTCGCTTACAATATTGAAAAAACTGGTGTTGAAGAGAATCGACAAAAGCCTTATTTCAAATGAAGCGTTGAAATACGTGATCGATAACAGCGGTGGATTACTTCGTGATTTGATAAAATTCATGCAAGATGCATGCAAAATTGTTATCGATAGAGAGTTGACAATTATCGATGAAGAAATTTCCAAAAAAGTGATCCAGGACAAAATCAATGAATATAACCGCCTTTTTGATTTTCCTAAGTATGAAAAGGAACTGAAAAAGATAATAAAGACCCAGGATAAAAACACCATTGAAAATGAAAACCTGGTTTACTTGCTTCGTTATCTTTTTATCCTGGAATACGGCAGACCGGGGGAGCAATCCTGGTATGACGCACATCCCTGTCTAAAGGTCAGTTTGATGCGATATGCTGAAGACCGCATCGATATCCCGGATGAATGGTTAGAAGGTTAGAAGACCAATGATCAAAGTATACAAAGATTACGATCAGGCCCCGGGAATATTAATCTCTAAAGGTGCGGAAGAAAAACGTAAGCAAGCGTTGAAGGAAGGGAAAAGGCATAAATTTTCCACGCATTATTACGAAGATAAGACGGTCAGGCAGAAGCTGGAGAAAATATACCGTACTAAATGCGCTTATTGTGAATCCTTCAGCACCGGTTCTCCTTTGCAAATGGAGCACTATAGACCGAAATCAAAATATTATTGGCTTGCTTATGAATGGAGTAATTTGTTGTTAATCTGCCATGCCTGCAACATAAAAAAATCTACTAAATTTCCAATCCAGGGAGTTAGGGTAGAATCCCCCCAGGATGATTTGCCCGAGTGGCGTTCCGATTCAACAAGTTTTATGGCGGAAAAGCCCCTGCTGCTCAACCCCGAATTGGATGACCCGGCAAACCACCTGGTTTTTCTTACTGACGGCTCTATCGCTGAGAAAGATAACAGTATAAGGGGAAAAGAGACCATAAAAATATGCGATCTAAACCGATCCCCTTTAATAGCGGCTCGAAGGGCCGTAGTAGATAAATTTCGTCATGAAATTCTGCAGCAGATGGATATTTTTATGCACCTGTTAGAAAAGAAAAAGCTAAAGACAAAAGAGGATTTTTTAAACTTTCTCGCATTAACCTTTGAATCGGTATTTAAAAAAATAATGGATGCATGCAAACCGGAGAATGAATATTCACGCCTCGGATGGTTTATGAAGAATGATTTTAAACGGTTTTTTATCGACAACCTGCCGTCGGGAAAGCAAAAAAAAATTCTTACCCGTGCCTTTGAAGAATTTAAAAAACGCGGTTTCCAATCATCGCAAAAAGAACCGGACGCTCAAAAAATTCCAAAAGAAATAAAATATCCGGCGTTAATTGTCGATTCCGGGTCGGAACTCTCTATAAAAATAAAAAAGTTCAGGGTGAAAAATTTCAGGGGGTTCAAGGACAAGGAATTTATTTTTTCCGATCATTTTAACCTGCTCCTCGGGGACAACGGCAGTGGAAAAACAGCCGTCCTGGACGCCCTTTCTTTAATTTTTGCTTCGATATTGACTGGCCTCGATGTGGAGAACGATAACTTTCGTATCAAAGATGAAGATGTGCGCCAGGTTTCCCACCGCTATGCCGATGAATTAAGAATGGAGTCCATTTATGCTGCATCCGTCGAATCGGAAGGTCTTGTGATGGGAAGACCGGTAAATTGGAGTAAGGCCCGTTTGGATTTAACCGTGCCGACAATCGATGACGATGCGGAGCTTACCAATATTACATCCCAATTCCAACGGATGGTCCGGCAGGGTGAACATGTAACCTTGCCGGTCATCGCCTACTATGGGACGGGAAGACTATGGCTCCAGGCCAAAGAACAAGAAGTAGAACCTTTACCTCCTGTTTCCAGGCTGCATGCTTATAAAAATTGCCTGGACCCGAGGTCCAATGAAAGGGAGTTGATACGATGGCTGAAAGAACAGGAACTGACGCAAAACCAACGAAAAAAAACCTCACAGTTATATGAAGCGGTTAAAAAAAGCGTTACCGATTGCATAACCGAGTACAAAGAAATATGGTTTGATTTTCGTGAAGATTCGATAATGGTAAAACGTGACAATGGACAATGCCTCCCGGCCAATTTAACCAGCGACGGTTACCGTAACATGATTGCAATGGCTGCGGATATTGCTTATCGCATGGCTATACTTAACCCCCATCTTGGATTGGAAGTTGTGCAAAAGACACCCGGCATCGTATTGATCGACGAGTTAGACCTTCACTTGCATCCCAACTGGCAGCGAAAAGTCGTCGAGGATTTGAAAAAGACATTTCCTAAAGTTCAATTTGTTGCATCAAGCCATTCCCCTTTTATTGTCCAGTCATTAAAAGAACCCTCGGAACTCATCGACTTGAGCGGCAAAATCAAGGCATTGGAAAACCTGGATATGAGCATAGAAGATATTGCCGAAGAGATAATGGAAGTATATATGCCGCAAAAAAGTAAGCGGTACATCGAAATGATGGATATCGCCGAAAAATACTATAAACTTCTTGAAGAGGGTAAACGTGTCGAGGACGACGAAGAACTTAGAAAAATTAAGTGCCGGTTGGATGAGTTATTAATCCCTTTCAGTGAGGACCCGGCATTACAAGCACTCCTAAAAATGGAACGAAAAGCGGCAGGACTTCATGAGACCGGTTGATCGAGGAAAAAACGACAAAAAATTCAACCACTACCGGGATGCGCAGGGTGATTTGATCGAAAGGTTGGATGAAAGCTGTTCTTATTGCGAAAGGAAATTATATTCAGCAACGCAAGTAGAGCATGTTCTGCCTAAAAGTCGCCACCCGGAGCTTATCTGTCAATGGGATAATTTATTGCTGGCTTGCGCCAACTGCAATCCCACAAAAGGACATGAAGATATTAAAAGAGAAGACTACCTTTGGCCGGATAAAGATAATACCTTCCTGGCATTTATGTATAAAGAAGGTGGTCGAATTACCGTAAATCCCGAATTAAATGATAGGCAAACGAAATGTGCCCAAAATTTGCTCGATTTAACCGGCCTTCAAAAATATCCCGGGAAGAACAAAAAAAACAAGGACAGGCGATGGCGTCAACGTAAAGAAGCATGGGAAGGGGCTCTCCTGTCCTTAAAAAGATTAAGCAATGATAACACGAAAGAAATGAGGGAAGAAATAGTTGAGCATGCTTTTTCAAGGGGACACTGGTCGATCTGGATGACGATGTTTAAAAACGATACGGATATGCTTAAACGGTTAACTGAAAGATTCCCGGGTACAAGCAAAGAGTGTTTCGATAAAGAAGGAAGCCCGGTTCCAAGAAAAGGCGGTATAGTATGACTTTATATTTGATTTCAAAGAGAGGACGCTCATGGATGTTTCCGGGATAAACGAGAATCCGTTATACAAAGAGTTTAAAACAGAATTGAAAATTTGCAAAATTGGCGGATTATTCTTAGCGTTGTACCGGGATAAAAAAACAATCGATGTAATAATAAATCAACTGGAAAAGGATTTGCCGGATTATTTTGTTTTTAAATTACAAATGGATGCTCAGAAAGTTGGCTTTCCAACTTTTTTCGAGCAGACCTTTGCACAAACAGGAAAAAAAAGTAATATTTTTCATGTCATTGGAATCGAAACATTACCGGATGAATTAAGATCGAATTTCATGGATTATTTACAATATACCCGGGAACGTTTCAAAGCCAAACCCTACTCCATTGTTTTCTGGATAACGCCTCAATCTGAAAAACAACTGTTTTTTTCAGCCCCGGATTTCCATCATTGGATTTCCGGGACCTATGATTTCTGCGAGATACCCGGTTTATTAGAAGAATCAGATGATAGTGAAGAAGTCCATGCAGTCTCACTTGAGAACGCGGCAAAATTCCTGAAAAGAACGGTGTGGCAATATGAGAGCTGGCAGGAGGTTAAAGATAAAAAGGAAGAATTTTTAATCGATGTCATGGAGCGTGCAAATCTACATGAATACTATGTAGCATCGTATTGCATAGATAAAGAGGGCAAGGAATTTCTATTGGACGATCTTTTTGAAGAATTTTTGTCAGATAAGAAGAAAAACTTTCTCACACTTTTGGGAGATTTTGGTACAGGCAAAACCTCCTTTTCGCTGCACTATTATATTTATATGGCGAAACACTTTCTAAAGGACAAAACAAAGCGGATTCCAATTTTTATTTCCCTTAGAAATTATAGAGGCAAATTAAATATAGAAACGTTTATGGTAAAAGAGTTTTATGAAAAATTCAACATAAAATTATCCTTCACTGTATTTCAACAATTGGCGCTGCAGGGCAAATTCGTTTTTTTTGTGGATGGTTTTGATGAAATGGCATCTCTTGCCGATAAAGAACTGACAATTCAAAATCTCAAAGAATTGACCAAATTGTCCTTTGAAAATATTCTCTTTATGACAAAGAAGCAAAGTGAATCGCAAAAAGCAAACAAAGTGTTTCTAACCTGCCGGACACATTATTTTTTAACTGAAATTCAAGAAAAGGAAGTTTTAAAAGCCGATTATACTGTACTTTACAGGAATTACGCCACCAAAAGCAATTATGAGATAACCAGGATAAAGCTTAGGGAATTTAATGATGAACAGATAGAAGAATATATATGGAAAAACACCAGGGATAAGAAAAAATCAAATGAATATATGGGTATTATTAAAAGCACCTATAATTTGGAAGAGCTCTCAACCCGCCCTATTCTATTGGATATGATTATTAAAACCTTGCCGGGATTAAAAGATAAAAAGAAAATAAATGCATCCCACTTGTATAAAGCTTACACCGATATATGGATCAAAAGGGAAGATTGGCGTTCTCAAATGACTGAGGATGGAAAAAGAAGATTTATGTGGGAATTGGCTTTAAAAATGTTTAAAGAGGGTGGTGATTTTACAGTACACTATTCTAAATTGAATAAGCCCCAAAAAACACATTTAAAAGAAAATTTCGAAATGTTGGAGGATGATTATTATAGATATGAAACCACCACGTGCTGTTTTTTAAATCGTGATCAAGAAGGGAATTATAAATTTATTCACAAGTCTTTTATGGAATATTTTTTAGCTGAATACTTTTTCCATCGCATAAAAAACAGAAAAAAAAGGATAATACAACCTGATCAATTAAATAAAGAGACGGAGTATTTCTTAAAATTAATAATTTCATCAGAAAAATCAGATTTGCAAAATCTAGATTTGAGTTACTTAAATCTTAAGAGCATTGATCTCGAAACAGCCAATCTCAATGGGGCAGATTTCCGGTGGGCAGATCTCTGTACGGCAGACCTTCGCAATGCTAATCTTGAAAGAGTAAATTTTAATAAGGCAGATCTTACGGAGGCCAATCTTCAGGGGGCCAGGATCAATGTAACCAATCTTCGGGAAGCAAAGCTCAATAGAGTAATCCTTCAGGGGTTCGATCTAAAGAAGGCCGACCTGCATGGATTCGAATTCCAGGGGGCAAATTTTCAGGAGGCCAATCTTCGGGAGGCAAATCTTCAGGGGGCAAATCTCTATGGGGCAAATCTTAATAGGGCTAATCTCAGGTTGGCCAATCTCCAGAAAGCCAATCTCTCGAAGGCTATTCTCCAGAGGGCAGATCTCAAGGGGGCCATTCTTCAGAGGGCCGATCTTTGGATGTCCGATCTACGTAAGGCTTCTCTCCTGCAGGCCAATATCTATGATACAAATTTGCAAGGAGTAGATTTATTAGGTGCAAAAAATATAACGTTGGGAATGTTATCAGAAGTCTGGTCACTTTTCCAGGCTAAAGGTTTAGACCCCAAAATAGAAAAAAGGTTAAGGGAGAGTAGACCCGGTTTATTTGATGATCCCCGAAGAAAAAAATAAGGCCGGAGGGAATAGAGAACTTTACATCTGTCCACGTTTGATAAAAAATCTATAAGAAAACCTGTCAATGTCAACTCCTTGCAGTTTTTCAAATATTCCAACTCTTCCAACCTGTCCCAGGCTTCCCATTATCATTTAAACAGTCCACGGATGAACACGGATTCTATTTCTTTGAAAGAATCTGTGTTAAATTCCTTTATTATGATTGTTCTGGCTGCTCTGATTCTTCACGTTCTATTTTGTTTTTAACATATTGTTTCATAATTTCAACAAAATTCTTGTAAAGCAAATCTGTCTCATTAATAAACCTGCTTATGGAATTCCATTTTATGTCAAGGTATTCATGGGCAACTATGTTTCTGAACCTTACCCATTTTGACAATCTTTCGCCTTCCACTGTTTCTAAACCTTCAACAGTAGAAATCATTGCTACAATTCTCCTGTGAAAAAAAGGGGACAGGCCGGAAGTGTCAAAAAGCGGAACGCATTCCCATTTTGAACCCAATTGAATGGGAATGAAATACATATAGGAAAATTATTAAGTACTCGCATGGCGCAGGGAGCATGATGCCAGCTTTGAAGTTTGGGGAAATTTAAGTGGTGAATTTGGACCGATCCGTGGGGAGCTGTTTAGTGGGTTGTTTTCCCTCTGATGAAAACTTATCTATTTCTTTATATCTTTCTTTCCAGTTCCAATTCTTTTCTAAATCTCTTCGATACTCTTGAACGTATTTTGATATATATTCTATTTCCTTCACCATACCTTCAATTATGGGATTGTGCTCCGTAAGCAACAATTTCATGAGAGGTTCATGTTGATTTTCGAAAGCGCCTTCATCGAGAAACTTTTTCTTCCTGGCATAGAGTACTGCATTACAATAACCTATACATAACTCGACATATGTATAATATCTTGCCCATTGCTTGTCCCCTTCAGAAGTCTGCCGGTACACATTTTTGAGTTTGCTTGCGGTCCATTTCCTACTGAGACTTAAAAGCTCGGGATGATTGATTCGGAAACTGATCAACTTATCATACAAATCATTTATGTGTTGATACGTGGTAACTCTTTGGCTCTTTTTTACGTTCCTAAATGAGAATATACTTATAATTACTGAAACAATGGCAGCGAAGGCTGCAATTAAAGCGGCTGCGATTGTTATAACAGATCCCACTGATCCTCCTTTTTCAAGGGATATCGTACTCCCCGGTATTATAGCACATCGGAAATTTAAGTACAACCTTGATTTGTAGGATTTGTGGGAACTTGAATTTATCCCGTTTTCACTAAAAGATCTTTAAATTCTTTAAGATATAGGGATACATACCTGTTGTCACGCATTAGATCATCGATTATCGACTGGTGCTCTCTCAATATCAATTTTACCATTGGTTCATGTTGTTGTTGGTAGGCAAGAATATCTAAAAGTTTTCTGTTCTTCGCGTAAAGTACTGTATTGCAGTATGCTATGCACAGCTCGATAAAAGTGTAGTATATTGCCCATTGTCTATCTTCAGCCGTATCCTGTTGATAGACTCGACTTATCTTGTCTGAACTCCATTGTCTACCGAGGCTTAATACTTCCGGGTGATCGAGTTGAAATTTAAACAGCTTTTCTTGCATATTGTTTATTTGATGAGCGATGGAGGTTTCCCGCTCTCTTTTGCTCCGGGCAAAGTAGACACCCCAAAGAATAGCTAACAGCCCCACCGTTAAAAGTAAGACAATGCTGCTCAATAAAACCACTAAAACTTCGTTAGAAATATTCATTGATTCTCCTATAGACAGCTAACTCTTCGCTGTCGAGAAAATTTTAAGTTTTTATAAAACAAAGACCGCCACTGCCACCGTAGTGGTCCAGGCTCCATTTTTATCTCCTTCTGAAACCTGGGTGATATCGAATATTTTCGATATTTTCCCGGTTTCCAGGCAAGATTTTCTTTGCTCCGGCCAGCCAGACTCATTCCCCGGTCCAATCCCTAACTTGCTAGCAAGCATTGTGGCAGCGATATTTTGAGAAAAGTCTCCTGCTTGTTCAACTTCACTATCAAAAGTAGAATGTTCTCCAACGGCGCTTTCTGCCTGTCCCCTTAAGTCACTCAAATTAGGCACAGGCTAATGGTCATTTTTTAGTAACCATTTTCTGGACGACAAGCTGGAAAAATTAAAACAAGGAGGTATCTCCTGCGTAGTTATTCAACATAGTCAACAGCCGCCCCCTTTTTTTCAGGAAAGTAAAAAGTCAAAATATACTACTTTCTTTTTGGATGTTTTCCTGTTATACCCCACTCAAGATTATCTAATGCTTCGGTTTCATTTATATTGGCATTAAATTTTACGCAATTTGATTCTTTAAGAAATATCATCTCTGGTGGGAATTCCAAAACACCTGGTAATAATACGGGGATTACAGGGATTTCCCGATCAATACACTGACTAATAAATGATCTTAATTCTACTGTATGCCACTTTCCCATACCCTTAGCACCAATTATAATAGCGGCAGACTTAACATTTCTTATCGCTTGTTGAAGAATATCTTGGAACCATTGGCCTGGCGGAACTTGTTCTGTATCTATCCAAGGATTCAGCCCACGTTCTTTTAATTTCTCTCCTAATGCTATCACGTGCGTTTTTTCCTGGCTATTGTGGGCTAGAAAAACATCGAATTCACCTATTGCTTCTTTCGTTATAGTTGTCGTGATTCCTACTGCCGAAGCTTCTTTATGTTCTACCTTTTCGTTTAATTCCTGAGTTTTATGAATTAACTCAGTATCTCCGAATTTCTTTTCAACTATATCAATTGAAGTTAAAGGGGACAGACCGGAAGAGACGAGTGCCCCCCCTTCGCTCCGGAAAGGCGTTTTAATGTTTTTATTAGATGATGATTTAGGTTTCATATTGATGAATATATGATAAACCAGGGTTTTTTTTTCTTCTCGATTGAAACTAATACTGGCAACTTTGATCTCGGCAAAAACCGTGGTAATTTCTTGCGGGTTTCCAAGTAGGGGGTAGGGATAATTTATGTTGGGGATGTACTCCAAATATTTTTTCCAAAGGGCTGTAAAATCAGGGGCTTCCGAATAAACAAGGATATAGTTCTGGGGCAAACCGGTGGGATCGTAACCGAATAGTTTTTTTAAATGTTTATCGATGACCGTACGGTCCAGGTTTTTTAAATTAAAGGCCTCGATAACTGCCGGGGGATGTTCTTCTGTGGATTCGATTTTGATATCTAACTCTCCTTTGGATTCTCCTGAAGAAGAGCGGCCCCACAGGGCCTGATCTTTAACATAAAATCCACTACTCTGCAGCAATGAAGCGATATGTGTAGTGCGGGCGTTTTCGTCGGAGCCCTCCACCCGCTCAGTTCCTTGAAGATTGACCGCACATTCAAGCAAGGCCTTGAATATAATTTTTTGGGGTTCGGGCGCCTCAATACCTTTGATCAACTGACTGACCTCAATCATCTCATAACTCTTATGGCATTGAATGGTAGGAATGTTTGGTGTCTGGGGGTTTTTTATTTCGGTATAGTTAAAAAGGAATGGTTCCGTGGAAAAGGAGCATTGGGAGCAGTGACACTGGATGTATTCGGTATAGTGGTCACTTTTTAACATGTTGAGAGTTTTATGGATGTGATCAAAATCTCTGCGGATAATGGATAGTAATTCGTTTTTAGAATAGCCGACCGCTGAAATTTCGACTTTGCGTTTGAGGGGATGCCCCATTACCAGGGCCGTAGAATTATCATCTTCGGACTTCACCTCCACTCCGTTTTTCCAGAAATGGTTTTCGTTAATATAAAGAAAGTGACGGGCGATAAATCGGCTGACAATACCCTGGGGCATAAAAACATAGTGATATTCAAATCGGAGGGCATGAGGCTCCTGGTAGCTATAAAATTGTATGTTCGGAGGTTCGGTGGGGCGAAGTTCCGGGATAAAATAAACGTCACTTCCAGACAGGTTGAAGCAGAGTTCGAACTTTTCCATCAGTTTGATCAAATGAGGATGTTTTTCCAAAGGGTATTTGATGGCATTCCAATATTTTTTTAAATCGGAGAATAAAAATTGCCCATTTTTTTTCTCTATATCAGGCGTATCGAGGAGAGTATAGACGGCATCAGTGGTCCATTCCGGTTTTAAGATGACCATGGGGCTCAACAATCTGTCCTGGCGGAAGTGGAGGATTACCCCGAGGTCGTGGAGATAATCGCTTAAAAATAAAGCACGCTCTTGATCTAAATTATATTTCCGGCAGATTTCCAGGTACTTATCAAGGCTGATGTAATTTTTGTCCAGTTCTTTCAAATTGTTCCTGATTAGTTTCCACTCTTTGGGCAATCTATCTTTAAGATGGGGCATGCCGGAGAAAGTCTGGCGGATGAGGCCGGTGAGCTTGTCGATCCCTTCACCGGTAACGCAGCTCACCTGCTGGAAATCCACAATATTAGGGAATTTCTTTTTTAGATCGGCCTGGTCAATAGATTTGGACCGTACATCCGATTTATTCATTACCACAATCACCGGACTTTCTTGGCCCAGCAGTTTAATAATATTCAACCAATACTCGAGCGGGACGATTTCCTCATTTCTTCGCGGCTCCCAAACAACTAAATAAAGAGAGCGTTTTGTCAAAAAAAATTGGTGGGTGGTGTGGTAGATATTCTGCCCTCCAAAATCCCATAAGTGGACTTTAATGGTTTCAGTATCTCCTTCTTCAAAGGTGCATTCCAATTCCCAGGGAACAATATTGATTCCATGTGTCGTTTTTTCTTTTCCTACCTCCACCTGGAAGTTGTTATCCTTCAGTTTTTTCATTAGGGTTGTCTTCCCAACTTCGCCACTACCTACAATTAAGAATTTGGAATGTAGGAGACGGACGTTTTCACCCGGTTCCTTTTGAGACTCTTTAAAGTAATTTGTGAGTGCTTCGATACCTTGCTTTACGATCTCAACCGGGGGTACTTCCAAGGGGTTACCTTCTAAAATGATACCACCCTCAAAATCATCTTCCCATTTAATTTCCAGGTCCAGGTGAATCCATTCAATCGGTAATTGGTGTATATTATTGTTCTTTAATCTCAAGCTTTTTAGTTTTATTAGCTGGCTAATGGGAGATATATCGGCGATTTGATTGAGGTTTAAATTTAAAGAAGTTAAATTGCTTAATTTTTTTAGCGGTGATATGTCGGAAATCCGATTTTTCTTTAGATCCAAAGAGGTAAGATTTATTAATTTTCTGAGAGGCTTTAGATTGGATATATTGTTGCTGTATAACCACACCTCCCTTAGGTTGGTTAACGTGTCCAGTGGCGATAAATCCGTAATTTGATTTTCCGCCAGATACAGTTTACTTAAATTGGTTAAATCTGTAAGAGGTAATATATCGGAAATTTTATTGCGATTTAAATTTAAAGAAGTTAAATGGGGTATGTTGGTGAGAGGGAATAGATTAGAAATATTGTTTTTAGTTAAATCCAAATGAGTCAGATGGCTTAAGTTTTTTACAAATGAGATATTCGATATCCTGGCATCATACAAATTCAAGCCGATAATATTACCTTTTTTATCTAGACAATAGCCCTTATCAAATTTGTGAATATCTTCAAGTTTTAACGGCTCCAAACTCTTCCCAATTATTTCTTCAATTTTTTTGATGATTTCTGAATTGTTTGTTCTTTCCATGTTTATTCCTCTATTCCCCGGCTGATATCCTTAATTATTAGCCCGGCAAACTTGATGAGAATCCCGGACTATCCAGGAATACTTGACAGCCATACCCTGGATTTAGCTATTTCATCAGGCAGCTTTGTACGATGTGACTTATAAGCTTTTCCCCGGGAAAAGAAAACGTCGTTTACCAACTCTCCCTTAAAATATTTTTTTAATGTTGAAACGACTTTTTCTACGTTAAAAAAGCTGCATGAAAAAAGGTCAAAGAATGCCTTTCTCTCATGGGGAAAAAGATGCATACTAATATGACTCTCTGCGATCATGGTAATGACCGAAATAACCTGCCGACCATTGTGCAGCCGGGATTTAACTATATATGGACGCATTATCGGGGTCATCTCGATAAGAGAAGGTAATTTATCGAAGAGGGAGAACAACTCTTCAAAGTCCAGCGGGCTGCGGTAATTTCCAAAATCCAGGAACAAATGGAGCCCAAAATCTTCATCCGGATTAATGCTGTCTGTACCAGGTTTCATCGACGGCCGCAGGGCGGCTTGAACATCTGTCCTCTTACATGGGTACGATAATTGCATCGACCTCACAAACTTGTCCTTATCAATAGGTACCGGGCTTAAAATGTCCGCGAATATTACTTCCCTGAAACTAAATGTATGTAGAGTGAAATGTCCGCCGGCAAGCAGAACAAACGAACTGATGCCGCAATCTTCCGGGATAACTCCATTGTAATAAGGAAGAATAAAGGGAGGCATGACAGGCTGTAAACCTAACGATATCGGTAATTCCTCAAGGATTTCATAGGTCAACCTGATATCGTCGAGACGAGAGCGAAAACCTAAAAAACCATCATACATTATATGCTGCATAAATTGTTTCTTCCCTTATTTCTTACAAACCGTTTCCCATTGCCGATTTCATCAGCATTGGGGCTCACATTCTTGAGACCGGCTTCCCGCGCTGCCTCGGCAGCCATTAAAATATCTTTATCCGCGGCAGGGGGTAAATCCCTGAGATATCTGCGTGGAAGAAAACCAATTAGTTTAAGAGAAATATCCGGGTCGATGTCTGCCAATCTTTCGGCCACCGTTTTTGCTTCCCGGACACCTACGTATCCCGGAATGATTAAGAGAGAAGGCCTCAGAAAAGGAATCGTCTCCCCTCTTCCAAAAACCTGGTGTAGTTTTCTTAAGTTTTCCCAGACAGTTTTATTTGAGACATCTGTTATTGCATGATGAATTGCATCATTTCCTGCTTTCAGGCCGATGTTAAGACCACCGCCGCTTTTGATTACCAGGCCAGAAAATTCGATTAAATCCTCAATCTTCCCGGTAAGGTTTAATTCAGCACATATTCGTAAGATTCCTTTCTTTTTCTCCCTTAACTTTTTAGATAGAAGTATGGATTCCCTTAAATAGAGATCAGGGGTTCCGCCGCAAAAACATACACATGATGTCATCTCATCCACCCAATTGACGATTTCTTCAATAAGGAAAAGTGGTTTTTGCTGCTCCAGCATGATTTTGTGTATCCAATCCTGGCAAAACAAGCAATCAAATGAACAGCCTCCGAAAAAGACAGCCAGGTTTTTGAAACCGGCGTCTCCTTGTGGGGAGTGGGCGTAGAGAGGATACCCGCTTCCTGTTGTCCCGGGACAAAGCCAACTTCCGATACAATTACAGGGGTGAAAATCGAAAAAGCCCATTGCCGGGATTTTACTTTTTTCAGTTACCTGTTTATCGATAATAGGAGGTATTAAAAAAGGCTCAAATATTTTTTTCTTTACCGGCTCTTTTGTTTCCGGCTTCGAACGGATACAAGCACCGCATACACCAATGGCTTTTGCTACCAGGGGAGATTCAATCCCACATTGTGTACATTTTCCCATTCTTACCAAAATCCCTTCCACCACATGGTGAAAATACTTTCCCACCAGTATTTTAGACGATCTTGGGCAACTTTATTTTGAGGACCGTCTAATGCTTCAATCTCAAACCAAGGTAAGTCGTCAACCTGGTCCAAAGTAGTTGGGACCACTACATCTCCTTCATCCAGGTCCCATCTTAATTTTTCAGGTGAGAATTCTACAATTTTTTCAGTACTTTCTTTAATAAACTGTGAGATGAGAATAACAAAATCGTTTTGAATTTCTCTCCATCTTGCTTTATTGTTTTCTAGGGTGCCAGGTATTAGGCCCAAGATGATCTGAACCATAGATCCTATGCCCCGGATGTGTTCTTTGCCGAAAAAAAGCCATTGGTCATCGATGTCGGCAGTAGCCAGAACCGGGTGATTTAATGACTCCTTTTCAATAATTGACAATATCAACTTCCGGCTGGGACCGGTAATTATCCAACCTCCCAGGGGTGAAGATATCCCATAAGTATTCAGACCATATCGAGTGATTTTTGGAGAGCTGCTAATGCCCGCCCGTCCAGGTATATCACCAGGCAAAATGAGAGAAGTAACATAATTGGCGGCTAAAACCTGTTTAAAATCACAAGGTTGCGTTAATAAAGTTTCCATAATACGTTGTCGGGATTTGTGTCCTTAAAATATATTTGTTTTTCCAAAGAGAGCATTCTTTCAACCTCTATCTTGTAGAGTTCCGACAGGTTATCTTCCTTGTCCCGCTTGAAATCTCCCTCACCTGAAGATCTAAAATTCACCCGATCCGGGTTTTTAAGGAACCTTTCATTCAGGATTGATTTCCGATAACTGGTGAAAAAATACTCCTCCACTTTTTCCCTATCAAAATGAGGATAGTTTATTACCGCCCTGGCTCCATTGTAGAGCCTGAGATCGTTTGTATAAAGCAATCCGTTTTTCTGAGCCCGGTCATAAATTGGGGTCCCTGGAACAGGAATGAGAATCGTATAAACATTGACGGTGCCCATTTCAACGAATTCCATCGATATATCGATAACTTCCCGCAGCGAATCATCCGTATCATCTATGTTCCCCAATATATACGATGCGGTTGGTAAGATATCACTGCCGCATAACAGGCGTATGGCATCTTTGCCGTCCTGAAAGGACATTCTTTTGCAATAAGCTGAAAGCACCTTATTATCAGCAGCCTCCACACCTATCCACATCATTCTTAAGCCCGCCTCACGAAGAAGCGGCAGAAGATCGGCATTCTGTTTGACCCATACGGCATGGCCGAAACACCACCACTTGAGGTGAATACCCCTATTGATAAGCATCCGGCAAAAAGTTTCGACCCTTTTTCTCGATATAGTGAATGTGTCATCCCATATAGAAAAATCGGTGATACCATACCGCTCAATTAAAAATTCTATTTCCAATAGAAAATCATCCAGGGAACGTTCACTATATTTATTTTGAAAGTAGAGGGGAGTGGTACAAAAATTACAACTGTAGGGACAGCCTAAGCTCCCGATAGCAGGCTGAACCGGCTTGATTTTTCTTGTGGGTCCAAGATAGAGATTCTCATCTACCCCATATCGCCCCGGGTACCCTTCCAGAAGATGGAAAGCGGGGGACAATAATTTTTCCTGCGCTTTTTCTCGACCTGTTGGTGCATATAAAGTATGATTATAGATGATAGAGACGCCGGGTATATCTTTCAATCGCCCGGGATTCCGGTATGAAGCGATGACATCCGGCAGCTTCGCCGGCCACCCTCCGAAAATGGCATCGACGCAGGGTTCATCCTTTAAAATGCGATCCGCAGCGTATGTGGTATATGCCCCTCCCATAATTATAATAACACCGGGCAGTGCGGTTTTTAAACGGCGGGCGAATTCTATATGATAAGGAAACCCTGAAACCGTCATAAAGGTATACAGGTGAGTCTCCGGTACGGTTTGAATCAGAACCACATCCGGTTCCATTGATATCGCAGAGTTTAACGTGTCGTCCGGTCCGGTGGATGTCGCCTGGCCGTCTAAGACTTTCGTCTCATGCCCGGCTTTTTCCAGGTATGCCGCAGCCCGGCAAAGCCCCACAGGCGGTGTACTCATACCCTGTGAATAAAAAAAACTCGAAAGGGAAGGCGAATAAGGATTAACGAGGACAATTTTCATGATAAATTAGAAATATGAACTTTTTCGGCGAAGCGCTTCGTCACCGAATAAGATTATTTCTTCCCCAAGCCCTGCGATTTTGTCCCTCGTAATGGAAGAACTCGGTTCTTTATTCCTGCCCCCGGCAATTACCCATTGTTCAATGCCCTCATTAGTAAGCGGTTGTTCAAGGACTTTGAGTATCTCATCTTCAGCAATGAAATTTTGTAACCCGACAATTTCCGGATATTTTTTTTCAAAAGCTTTCACTTCTTCGCGAATCTCTTTAAATTTCTCAACCATTTCTTTTGCATAAGCTTGAAGGGATTTACCTTTTTCATCAGCTTTCAACAGGTTACTTACAAGTTTTTCCGGAACGCAGGAGCCCACCAAAAGTAACCTGAGAAACCTCTTGTCCATTTCCGGCAGCAGGTAATAACGAATCTTGGTAGCGGTTTCTATTGTTCCCACCATGTGTTGGATACTGTATCTATAAAACATTAATATAAGGTCGGCGCATTTAAGTAGTGGGAGGCT
>Ga0114923_10000397_pt1 | contig 36075 bp, 34 predicted proteins | sample SumtaG_FD_89578 | JGI IMG/M metagenome (GOLD analysis project Ga0114923, IMG submission 89578) | Deep subsurface microbial communities from Indian Ocean to uncover new lineages of life (NeLLi) - Sumatra_00157 metaG | ecosystem: Environmental > Aquatic > Marine > Oceanic > Sediment | place: near... | reverse complement strand
TAAATATTCTCTTGATCTAGAAATTGCTAATCTTATTATTAATGCTATTATTGGTGCTAAAATTGCTAAGAATAATAATTCTAATGATCTTCCTGAGTCTCTTCCACCACCTCTGCCACCAAATATTGCTGCAAATCTTGCCATAAAAAGCTCCAAATCCGTGGGGTTCTTTTCCATTGAAATGTCAAAACACCAAATTATGATGCGGTTACTCTCTTCCCGGTCAGGTATCGATATGAGTGCGCTGATGACCGGGCGTAAGCATCTGACCCAGAAAGAATGGCGCGACCTGGAACTGGCAGCCGGTGAATTTGGAAACGCAAACATTTATATCGATGATTCCGCCTCCCTCTCAATCATCGAAATGAAAACCCGGGCCCGCCGCTTGTGGAGAGAAAAAGGCCTGGATATTGTTTTTGTCGATTACCTGCAATTGATGAAAGTAACCGGTGAACAGTTGAGAAAAAACGATTCCAGGGCGCAGGAGGTGGCCATTATATCGGCATCCCTGAAAGAACTGGCCAAAGAATTGCAGATTCCCGTGATTGCACTGGCCCAGTTAAACCGGGCACCGGAACAGCGGGGCAGCAAAAGAGAAGGAACCAAATACCAGCTCTCCGATTTAAAAGAGAGCGGGGCCATTGAACAAGATGCCGACGTGGTTATGTTCCTGCACAGGGAAGACCAGATCGACAGGGAAACCGAAAGAAAAGGCGAGGCCGACTTGATCGTGGCCAAGCAGAGAAACGGTCCCACCGGGAAGATCGTCCTGGCGTTCCAGGATAAATATACCAAATTTCTCAATATGGAGTTTACAGAAAGGGATTATGCATGACAGTGACAATTATTGTCAAATTGGGTGACAATTTTTTTAAGGTTTTTTTGGCATCCCCGTTGATAAAGATACTAAAAATACGTTATAGAAGCGTTTTAATATTTGGCATCAGACTTGCTAACAATGATACAAAACCAAAAAAAAACAGGAGGTTACATGAATAAAAAAGGTTTTACGTTAATCGAGTTATTGATTGTTATCGCAATCATCGGTATCATCGCAGCCATTGCGATACCAAACCTGCTTACCGCTCTTCAGAAGGGTAAACAAAAGGCAACCATGGGCGATATGAAAAGTATCGGAACTGCAGTGGAGTCTTATATGACCGATCTCTATATGGCTCCCGGCGGAGGCACAGCTACTACTGTCAACGGCTTGACTGCCTTCCTGGAACCCTTTTATATTAAAGTCTTACCGGAAAGGGACGGATGGGGCGGAAATTATGGCTATGCCTCAGGAGCAGCAGGTACTGAACAGCAAGACCTCTATTCCATCGTTTCATATGGAAGGGGCTCAGCATCCGACGGTCTTACGATTGCCAACAGTCCTTACATCGTCAACAGCATGGATGATTTCGCCAATGACATTTGCTACTCGAACGGTAACTTCACTTACGTACCGAGGGTAAAATAGGGGTAATCAATATCAATTTGTTGATAAGAAAAAGCGGCTGGCTGTTACTGCCAGCCGCTTTTTTTTTAACCGTAAATTTCTCCGTCAGCCAGGTAAAAGTCCTCTTTTTTAGCCGGTTCATCTATTTTCTTTTTTTAATCTCCCTTTTCCTTATTCTAAGGAGATTTAACCTGGATAAAATTCTTAAGGCCAGTGTGGGAGGGGTTTCCTCTATTATATTTTTTTATGGGATTGTACAAAAATTCGTCCTGTTTCCTCTTTATTTAGAAAATCTCAGCGCTGAAAATAACTTTTACGCCGAGGCCTTAATTCTACGAATCAAGACCGGCAGGGTTTTCGCTCTCTTCCCGTTACCCACTTTATACGCCATTATTTGCACGGTATTGATCCTCTTCATATTCCACTACCTGTTTGCATCATTAAAATCTAAAAATAAAACCGGCAGCGTCTCCTGGGCGGTTCTATTGGCGGCCGGTTTGTTTAACCTGGTACTCACCCAATCCTTTGGCGGGATTCTCTACCTCTCGATGGGAATTATTATATATTTGCTGCTGGCAGGAATTGTGGATTTTAAATACCTGGCACCGGCTGTAATGGTTTTGGCCCTATTTCTCTTTATCACCATTGCTTTACGATTTTCCGAAGCAAAAGAACTGGAACCGGTAAAACTCAGGTTTTCCAACTGGAAACAATCCGCCAGGATGATTGAATCAAGTCCTTTTTGGGGAAGCGGCCTGGGAAATTACGAAGCAAATATTTCCTATTATACAAAATCCGGGGAAGCAAAATCCATTTATGCCCACAACTTCTTTCTCCAATTCACCGCTGAAACCGGGATTTTTATTTCCTGTATTATCGGACTGTTTTTGTTGCTCTCAAGAAAAAAATTAAAACCGGCCCAGTACAAAGACAAAGTCGTCTATATTTCAGTATTTCTCATGGTGCTGTTTTACAGTGCCATCGATATCGGGTTCTATTTTTTCTCTGCCGGGCTCACCGCAGCCATTGCTCTCTCGCAAATCTACCCCAAACAAAATGGCAAGATAAAAATGGGATTGTTGACGATATTTGGGGTGTTGGCAATCCTGCTGCTGGTGGAAACCATTTCCGACAATTACCGGAAAAAAGGAGATATTTTTCACAGCCAGGAAAATTATAGTGAAGCTGAAACCAATTATAAAAAAAGTATCGGCATCAATCCCTACAATTATAAATCACTGCTGGGATGCGCTCGTGTTAATCTTTACGCTGTCACCGATGTTAGCAGTGACAACCTGGCAAACGCAGGGAAATACCTGGATAAAGCGTTAAAAATCTACCCGGATTCCTCTTTTGGGAATTATCTGAAATCAAAAATAGAGTACAAAAAAAATCACTTCTTCGGTTCCTTTTACCATGCGGCAAAAGCTTATAATAAAAACCAACAGAATAACTATTACCTCCAGTGGCACCGGTTTATTAAAAAAAACCTGGAAATTGCCCTGGGTGAGCAGGGATCAGGGATAAAAAAATGAAGCCTTTAGTATCACGAGCCTTTTACCGACCGGGTCTTATCAATCATAAAATTGAGTTTTTATTCATCCTGGGCTGGATACTACTTTTCCCGGCCAAAGAATCCCATCTCTACTTTTCAGGTACTGCCCTGTTAATCTGTTTGGTGGCCTTCCGCAATATCTATTTTATGAAAACCATCGGTTTATCTTACTTCTCTTATTTTCTCCCCTTGTTCAATTTTATCCTGGCCCTTTCGCTTTTTTTCGCTGCGTACATTCTAAAATCAATCCACTTATTTTCCGATATTTTCCTGGTTTCCGCTTACTTTATTTTATTTTATTATGATAAGCGAAAGGAGAAAAATTATTTTCACTCGATTGCTTTTATCATCTCTGTTTTCTCGTTTATCAATGTGATCCGTTACGTAGTTCCTCTCCCGGGATCAATTGGCGGACCGAAATCCATTTTTTTTGTCAGTTCCATTCATGAGGGTATCGTATCGGGCATCGGTGTACTTATATTGATTTGTTACCTTTTGCATAAATGGAACCCCTGGTTTTTTTCGTTACTTGTTTTAAACCTGGCCGGGGTGTTTGTGTCCGAATCAAAAGCCGCATATATCGGTGTAGTGCTTTTCTCCTTCCTGCTGCTGCTTTTGAAAAAAAAGAAATTGATCCCTTTTCTTTTTATATTTGTTATTTTGACCGCTGTTGTTCCCAACCCCATTCGATCGATGTTTGACCACTGGCTAACAAAAGATCCTTATGCATTGAACCGGGTCGATATATGGAAGATGTCGCTGAACATCTTAAAAGACCACCCGTTAACCGGGGTGGGTTTGGACAATTTTTCCGAAGTTTCCGGCAGGTACAATTTCAAACAAACCCGGGGGCCGGCCAACTACTTTAAAGTTCCCCAACGCCCCCACAATGACTACCTGAAAATCATCGCCGAACTGGGATTACCGGGTCTTGCCATTTTACTGGCTTTATTCTATTTCCTGGTCAAAAAGATTTTCTTATCCTTTGCTTCCCTGTTTGACATATCAAAAATACTAATCCTCTATCTTTTGTTCCAGGCCTTTTTCTTTAATATTCTTTTTAATGTCTTTTTCTTTTTTATCTTGCTCTTCCTTTTAAAAATTGTATCGGAGCAAGAAAAAGAAGTGACCTTTAAAAGTTTTTCCCCATCGTTGAAACTTTTTTTATCTTCTCTCCTGGTGGTGATATTTGTTATCGGCTATTTATTCACCTGGCTGTCCGCCGGTCTCATTGAAAAATCAAAAAGGGCCGACAACGTGGTCCAGGCATTTCCCCTGTTAGATAAAGCAGGATACCTGAACCCACTGGATCAAAATGTATATTACTTAAAAGCATTGCTGCTCACCAATTATTTTAAACAAACTGCCAATTCGGAATCTTTTTATTCTGCTGTAGACAACTTAAAAAAAGCCCAACGATTAAACCGGTATTTTATACAGGCCTACCTGTTGGAATCCGAGCTCTACCTGGAATTGTTAAAGAGAAGGATAAAATATCAATCCCTGGATGAGGAAATTACAGCACCCCTTGAAGAAGCAGAAATATATGCTCCCTTTAACCCTTTCATCAAATTAAAAAAAGCCCGGGTATATTTTGAATTTGATAAAAACCACAGGGCTAAAGAGGAGGCCGTTAAAGCCATCACTCTTGAACCTGAGTTTGTCGCGGCCCTCTATTTTTTGCATAAGCACTTTAATTATTTTCAAGATGAAAAAACCTTCAACAAGAAGATAGATAATATCTTAAAAAAAGCCGGAAAATTAAAACCCCCACAAGGACACTATCTCTTCAAGTTGTATGAAATCCCGGGGGCCCCCTGGCAGGGGGGACCTATATGCGGAGGCTCTGTTGGAACAAGCTCTAACCATTTGTCCCCATTGAGACCGTGAAACATACTAAAAAAAATGAGAGTTCTATAAACCAAGCATATTGAAATTTTATTATTATTATTATAAAATTATTATTGTCTATTGAGTAAAATAAAAAGGATAAAATAGTATAAATGAAAGATAAGCGACCTTTTCTGACCCTGAGATTACTGGTTTTATCGTTTGTTCTCCTGGGATGCATTATTATCTATTTTTCCGGGATACTGGCTCCCAATACCGTGAACGTTGACATAAAAAGAAAAACCATCATAAAAAGCAATTATCATTTTATTTATGAACATTGGAAAGAGGAAAAGCTAAACTATTTAAGAGAAAATGAGGATTTTGTAAAACTCAAGGCCCCCAATCAATTTAAGTATTTCCTTGAGCTTTGCGATTGGGTTCACCGGCAGTGGGAGCGTTCAATACCGGATCCCTATCCGTTAAGCAATGCCATCGATATTTTAAAGGATATCCGTTCCCAAAAGACCGGGGGATTTTGTGGCCAATATGCCTATGTCCTGGCAGATGTGTTAAAATCCCTTGGTTTTTTTAATGTTCGTTACGTTGAATTATGGAGTAATAGGGGCAAAAACCAGAGCCATTTCGTCGTAGAAGCCTGGAGTGACCGGTATGAAAAATGGGTGACCCTGGACCCGGACTTCAATATTTATTATGAAATAAAAGATTCGGGAATACCGGCCAATGCCTATGAAATCAGGCAGTCCCTTTTTAGTGAACAAAAAGTAAGGGCCCGACCGGTGAACCCTTCTCAAAAAATAAAAGAGGATGAGCAAATGCATCTTTATGCCAATTTTGCCGTCTCTTTGAGATCAGACCTTATGAGGCACACAAAACCGTTAACCATTGGTGACCGTTTCCACATGTTTCTCTTTTTCAAGGATAAACATACCGGTGATTTTTTCCCCGGGAATGGTGCCGGCGGTAGTGGCGGTATCCCTTATACCCACGTTACGGAAAGGAAGGAGGACCTTTATTTTGACTGTAATATTGCCAGGGTGGAGCATTCTATCGATAAGAGTACAAAAGAAGTGACCCTTTCCTTTTTCACGGACAATTCAATGCCTAATTTTAAGAATTTCTCCATCAGTAAAGACCTGGGCAAAAACTGGCAGCCCCTTAAAGGGAACATATACCGGGTAAAAAAAAACGATCGAACCATCGATCTACTGGTGGCCCCGGTAAATATGTACGGCCGGCCCGGATGCGTAAACAAAATATCCATCCAATTTTGAGGGGAGCTAACACTATAAAATTAAAATGAAGAGATTAAAAAGAATTTTAAAAATCACAGCCATAAATGTAATCGTTTTTGTTGTGCTGCTGGAATTGATCGCCGCAGCGATCTATTTTTTCAATCACAAAACTTTCTTCTATACGGATAAGCACAGATATGAAGGAGAACAAAGCACCCGGGAATCCATTGCCCCTAACCTAGATGCACAATTAACCGATGAGAGATTCCACCCCTTTTTCGGTTACACCCACAAGGCCGGTCTAAAAAATACCAATAATTACGGGTTTCACTGTTCTCATGACTATCCCTTGAAAAAGGAAAAGGGAAATTGGTATATTATCGGGATTTTTGGCGGTTCCGTTGCCAACGACTTTTACGAAAAAGGCCGGGAACAATTGACCAAAAAATTAAAGGCCCATCCACGCTTTGCCGACAAAGAGGTCGTCTATTTAAATTATGCCCTGGGCGGTTACAAGCAGCCCCAACAACTGCACATTTTAACCTATTTTCTCGCCATCGGGCAGCAATTGGATATAGTGATCAATATCGATGGATTTAACGAGATGATTTTTTGTTTCAACAATAACCGTTTGAATGTGGATCTGGCCATGCCCAGTGCCCAACATTTTCTTCCCATGAGAGATTTAATGGACAGCCGGACGGTTACCGGCGAACGGTTGGAATCCATGTGGAACATTCAAAACTATAAAAAGGATTATATCCGGGTTAAAGAAAAACTCCGCACTACCAAATTGGCATCCGTTTATTTGATTTATTCTATCTACGGCAAACATGTCTATAAAAAATACCGCAGTGAGATTGTCCGCTTTGACAATTTAATAAAACCGGCGAAGCCGGAGCCCGAAGACTCCATTGCCAATATCAAGTATACCCCCGCGATAACCAATGAATCCGCTTTAATGGCAAAGGTAGCGACTCTCTATTACCGTACCTCGTTTACTATGCACAGTGCGGCCACTGCCTGGGGCGGGCAGTACTTTCACTTTTTACAGCCCAATCAATACTACGCAAAGAAACCCTTTACCAAAAAAGAACAGGAAACTGCCCTGGATCAGGGGCTGACTTACAATTTCCTGGTAAAAAAAGGCTACCCGGTGCTCCATAGGGTGATCGAGGCATTGAAAAAGAACCAGGTGAATGCTTTCAGTGCTGCCGCTATCTTCGACAACGTAAAAGAGACCGTTTTTATCGACAAATGCTGTCATTTTAATCGATATGGAAACGAAATCTTTGCCGATTTTATTGCCGGTTGCATCCTTAAGAACTATGCATTTTCGCCGCGAAGGGGTGCGGCGCACCCGGCCTATAAAGACGCGAAGGAACGCGAAGATAAGAAGAGAAGAAGGTAAGAAGTTAAGAAAAAGAAACCAATGGGAACAAATTGTTTTAAGGAGTGTATAAGAGTAGCCATGCAAGACAAAAATTTTTGCGGGGGGTCCAGGGGGGCAGTTTTTATAAAAAGAGCCCCCCCCTTTAGGGTGGCCGCGCCGCGGCCCCGCCGGAGGCAATCAAAATGGAAACAACTAAAAATAATCGAGGAATCGTAATATTTTCGTTAACTGTAATCGCTGCAATTTTTATCCTGGTCATTATCTATGCGAAACAGCATGAGTATTTCTATGTATCCCAGAGGGAGACCCAGACAGCTATCAGCAGTTATTATATGATCCATGAAGATACCGGTTTATTCGATTACATCACACCGGTCAGCGGGTATCCCTGGGCAATTCCCTTTGAGTTTCCTATTTACCAGTATATAGCTGCCAGGATTGCCGGTAATTTGTTACCTCTTAACGAAGTGGGCAGAGTACTTAGCCTCCTCTTTTTCATGGGCACTCTATTTATTTGTTTTAGGCTGCTCAGGCAGCTCGAGGTTTCGCTCGATCAATCATTTTTATTGCTGGCTTTGTTGGCGTCATCGCCCATTTACCTCTCCTATTCATTTTCCTTCACCATTGAAACCACGGCCCTCTTTTTTGCCGTGCTCTATCTCTACTTATATATTTTATATTTAAAAAAGAAGCACCCGGTTACCCTTATCCTGGCAATTGGCGCGGGTATCCTGGCAATCTTGACAAAAACCACCACCTGGGTGGTTATCGGCGGGCTGATCGCTGTAGTAATCGCCTGGGGAATATTTCAAAAAATCAAAGAGAAGCAATTTCGGGTTCATTTTAAAGATTTTATCTATCAATCCCTGGTGGTTATTATTCCTTTAATTTCAGGATATCTCTGGACTTTATATGCAGACAGTGTGAAAATGGCAAATCCTTTGGGGGCATTGGCCACTTCTTCCGCCCTGCAATCCTGGACTTACGGAACCATTGCACAAAAATTTTCAATATTCCAGTGGTTTTATTTCCTGGTAAGGTCTTTCATCGGGATATTTGGCATCATGGGGATTCTAATTCCTTTTTTGCTGCTCTACCGCTATCTAAAGAAACGAAAATTTAACCGGGATAAGAAAATAAATGGGATAGATAAAAAACTGTTGCTCTTAACCGCGGCAACTTTTTTTATCGGGCCGGTGATATTTACCAATCTATATTTTGAACACGATTATTACGTTATTGCCGGCGGACTTTTTCTTATTTTCCCTGTCTATTTTATACTTAAAGACCATTTTAAGAAATTTCTTTTCATCCTCTTGATTGTGTCCAATTTAATTACCGCTTATTTCTATCTTTATCTAAAACAGGTCAATTACTATAACCCGTTGAATCAGCATATTGTAAATACTATTAAACAAGTTCCCGGTGAATACAGTCTCATTGTCTTCGGGGCCACTTTCGATTCGTTTATTCCTTATTATTCCCATAAAAAGGCTTTGCAAACAAATTCGGATGATTTCTCCGATAATACCTTTCAAGAGGCGTTAAAGAATATGAAGGATAAGAATGTCGGTTTAATTGTTGTTAAATCCAATACATACGATAAAATTGCCGCTTTAACAGCATCGGAATTGGGGTTAAGTGAACGATTTGAGATTAACAATAAAGTAAGTATTTATTACAATCCCGGTTTAAAGGCGTTTTTGAATTTAGAAACCATCGATACCGGTGATATTGCCAACCGGCGGCTGGCAAAATTTTTAAAGCAATTTAATGCCCATGGTAACCGGGTGATTATCAGTTTTGACAGCGAGCATTTATTTTCAGTTGTTTACTATAGAAACGGTAATTTCTATATGTTTGATTTTAAGAATGGCTTCCAGGTTTTGGATTATAAGCGGTATGGTTTTGGTCCTAAGTCGAAAGAGATTAAGCTGGATGTGAAGGATAAGCGGGACAGTGGACAGTGAATCAGTGAGTCAGTAAGTCAGTAGGCAGTGGACAGTTAGCAATTAATAAAAAGTTTTTGGAAGTCCAGAAACCTTTTTACAAAAAGGTTTTTGGCCGCCGGAGGCAGAAATCCCAGCAGGATGGGCGTAAAAGATCGTTTGTTCATTTGGTTGTTCATTAGCCCATCCTGGGGCGGTTCGTTTGGGGATTGGCCGGACGGAGAGGCTTTATGCCCGTCCGGTCAGGCTTAAATCAGATAGAGGGTTTTTTTAGAGGTAGGCGGTGGATTTAGAACGGTTGATTGTTCATTTTGTTATTGACAAACCCTTATAATAATAATATTATAGCAATAGTCAAATGGAACAGAAGTATTATCAGATGAACCTGGATGAGAAGCAAAGGGTTGCAGAAACCCTTAAGGATAGTTTAGCCTCTCAAAAAGAAGTGGTATTTGCCTATATTCATGGCTCTTTTAATAACTACAAGAAAAATTTACCCTTTCATGATATCGATGTGGGAGTATATGTTTCCGGGTTGGATGAGAAACAGTCGGTGTATTATTCCCTTGATCTTTCCGACAGGTTTTCTTCGTTACTGAAAGTGACGGTAGATGTCCGGGTGTTGAATTTTGCACCGGTCACATTTTCATACCACGTAATCCGGGGGCAGTTGATTGTGGATAAAGATGACGACATCCGTTCTGAGTTTATGGAGCACGTAATTTGGCATTACCTGGACATGAAACCGCTGCGATCTATGGCAATGAAGGAGGCATTCGGGGGATAATTTAGATGGTTTACGTCAGTTTTCAGCGGCTATCAATGCACTTTTGGATTGAAATTTCGCCTGTCTCTAAGATTTAGAATAAAAGTGTCTGAACCGGGATTTACAGGATGAACGGATGACCAGGATATTATACAAGGGTGATTTATGACCCTTCAAAAACAGGGTTCTTTTAATTATTGCACAACTAAATTGGGTCATCAAAAGAATTTGTGGGTGGTAATCGTGATATTTACAATTGAAAATTAATTTTCCTTTTAATTTAATCGTAGAGGAATTTTCATTTTTTTCAATGGGAATAAATGGTTGAAGCTTCTTCCGACAGAGCCTCCGCATATAGGCTGGCCGCGCCGCGGCCTAATTTAATTTTGTCTGAGGGGAGGTGCCCGCGGTTCTCCAGGGAGTTCATGTAGATTTACAGAGAGTCTGTGTAGATCGTCTTTCGAGCCATGTAGATCTACATGGAATCTGTGTAGATCGTCTTTCGGGTTGTGTAGATTTACATGGAGTTCGTGTAGATCGTCTTTCGAGCCCTGTAAATCTACAGAGAGCCCGTGTAGATCGTCTTTCGAGCCATGTAGATCTAGATGGAGTCCGTGTAGATCGTCTTTCGAGCCATGTAGATCCAGATGGAGTCCGTGTAGATCGACTTGAGGCCAATGTACATTTACAGCAAGTGACTGCGGTTTTACAAGTAGCAAATGAAGTGTTGTTACCTGGGTGTAAGATGTGTCCTTTTTTCACTAGCCATGGTTTAAGACCGGCAAATCCTACAATAAACAGCCTCATTAGAATGTTATCTTTTAACATTTCAGCTTCCCTCGATACTTTGAGATTATGTAATAGTATAAAAAATCTGATTTGTCAACTTTTTTTCTTTTTAGCGAAAAATAATTTTTATTGAGCAAAGGCGGCGTCGTTCATCATTCTCAAAACCCAGAAAAGTTTACCCATAGATTCTCTTAAAGGTCCAAATTTTTTTTGTCTGCGAATCCAAAGCAATTTGCACGTCATTCGCAATCTACGACAATCTATCCTGGTCATCCTGTCATCCGGCACGTTGTACATCCTGGTTCAGACCCTACTCGGAAATTTCACCTTTCCCTAAAATTTATTAGCCTAACTTAATGAAGAAAAAGTTTGTTGCGAAAATTGATTTTTGATATTATAATTAATACATGAATGATTTATATGTGAAACATAGAAAAAAATTTTTAATAAAAGCAGGGGTATATCTAAAATGACAACACAAACCTATCAAAAGCTTATAAGTGAAGGTATTAAAGGCTTGCCCCCGGGTACTCTTGCAGAGATTGTAGATTTTATTTATTTCTTACGTAAGCGTACTCTTCAGCCAAAGTTATTTGAAGAAGAACTGAAAAGCACGCTGCTTAATACAGAGCTGCACCAATTGAGCCGTGAAGAAGAGGCGCACTTGGAAAAGGAATTTGAAAACTATGACAAACTCTACCCCCAACAGTAAATAAACCAGGAATAGTATTCAAATGGAACAGAAGTATTACCAGATGAGCCTGGATGAGAAGCAAAGGGTTGCAGAAACCCTTAAGGATGGTTTAGCCTCTCAAAAGGAAGTGGTATTTGGGAAATTTCGCTTGTTCCTAAGACTTTGTCCCTAAAATTTAAATAAAGAACGTATAAAGAGGTACTGGAATGAACACTTTGGTTTATGAACCCCTGGCGAAAACCATCAGGTTTGATACCGATACAATGTGGGTTGAATTTACGGACGGCCGTCAATTGGGTGTGCCACTGGCTTATTTCCCTCGTCTTCTCCATGCTGCCCCTACCGAACGGTTAAAATACACCATCAGCGGAGGGGGAAAAGGACTGCACTGGGATGATCTTGACGAGGACATCTCAGTTGCCGGACTATTGATGGGTGTCGGTGATCGAACCCGAACCAGCCTGATAACTGGAAAAAAAGCATCCTGAGCAGGCGGCTGTTTAATTTTATCCTCCCTGGGTGAGGCTGCTCAGCATCATGATTGACTGGTACTAAAATACCCCGTAAACACGTAACCCACCCCACGCAACAAGCCCTCTTCTAAATTGCTGAAAAAATCTCAAAAAAAATTTCAAAAAAAGTTGACTTTTTTTTCTAAGTGTGTTATTAAAATACCTTTGAAGGATAAAAGGCTAAAGGGAAGGTGTGTATGATTGAGTTGTTTAATACGTTTTCAAAAATGGGGAAGCGGGAGTTTATCTTTAATAACCAGGTAAAAGGAGATTAAAAATAAGGAAAGGAAATGAAGGCTAAAGATGAACTTAAGAGACATTTAGGGGATAATAATAGCCAAAAAAAGGATGGGGGCGAGATTATCCTTAAAAAAGAGAGGCAAGTACTTTTAATAATTAACGATAAAGAAGTTTGTAATAAGTTAGAGTACTCTATCCATGAGAAATTCGGATTTGAGGTAGAGGCTGCAAAGAAAGGGAAAGAGGCTCTCAAAAGGATAGAAGCCTCACCGTGGCAATACGATGTTGCAGTAATTTATGTTGATCTTAAAGCAAAAGACAAGGGGCTGGAAGTATTAAAAAAATTAAAAAAAAATTATCTGGAAATTGAAGTAATCTTTATCATCAATTCAGATAAGAGAGATACCGATGAGGCATGGCATGGAGGTGCGTTTAATTGTTTTATTACACCTATAAATCCTGATGGGATTGCATTTGCTATTAAATTTGCCAGGGAACACGCACAATCCCGGCGTGAAAGAAAAATGCTGGAAAAGCTCCAAGAATTATCAATTGCCATAAACTCAGCAACTGAATTGCACGAGATTCAAAATCTTGCCTGTCAAGCTGCGGTAGAAATACTGAATGTTGACCACAGTGGATTAGTTGAATTTGGAAAAGATCTATCAACAGGTAAAGTTATCGCAGAATATCCAGAGGGGAAATTTATAGATAAAGTTATTAAAATCAAAGGAATACATGCGGAAGAGCAACTCGTTTATAACAAAGAAATCATCAATGTGCCAGATTTAGCTATCTACAACAAACTTGGCAAAGTTCAAAAAATCCTTATGGATCTCAAAATTCGATCCGTATTAATCGTACCAGTGGTACTAAATGGAAAAGTTAGTGCCTCAATCAGTCTGGATATGATAAAGAAAAAGCGTGTCTTTTATTCAGACGAGATAAAACTTTGTGAAAAACTTGCAAACCAGGTCGCTGTAGCAATTGGAAAAGCTCGACGTCTCAAAGAGTTGTCAGTCTTAAATAAAATTGGAAACGATATCAGTTTTGCAGCACCTTTGGATTTAGATGTAAAAAAAATTCTGGAAATGGTTAAAAAACACGCAAGTGCACTGATCGATATGAGTAATTTCTACATTTCTCTTTATGATGAAGTAAAAAAAGAGTATTCGTTTCCACTTTTTGTTGATAAGAAAGATCACGAATATGGTCCGGGGGAGATGAAAACAGGCCTTACTGATTATGTGCGAAGAAGGAAAAAGCCTGTACTGGTGGATAAGGCTTTAAACGATAAACTCATCGAAGAAGGTGAAATTAAGTTGGTTGGGACACAAGCTCATATTTGGCTTGGAGCACCGATGATCGTAAGGAATAGGGTCTTAGGGGTTATGGCTGTTCAAAGTTACGAAAATGAGAATGCTTATGATGACCATGATTTGAGTGTCTTGGGAACCATTGCCTCACAGACAGCTATTGCTATTGACAATGCTCAACTATTTAAAGATGCTCGACGTCGAATCCGTGACCTGGAAATTGTAAACAATATTGTACAAATTATGAGTACAAAACTGAATACTGAGGATTTATTGCAATCAATGGTTACTCAAATTACAGAAAAGTTGAATTGCACACATTGCACATTTTTTCTATTTGACAAAAAGCATGGAAAGCTAGTGCCTCAAAAAACTCATGGTTTAGAGTCCGAAAAAATTTTGACCCGCACCTTCAAACCAGGGGAAGGGCTTGCCGGTTGGGTTTTCGAACATGGTGAATCGATTATTAAATCTGATGCAAAGAAAGATGATCGCTATGCTCAAGCCAGAAGGAAAAAAAGTCTGCCTCGCTCTATGTTGGTTGCCCCGGTGAAGGTTAGTATTAGGACTATTGGAGTTATCAGTGCTGAACAGGACGAATACGATTGGTTTAGTGAAAGTGATCGACAATTGGTAGATACCTTGACGAGACATGCCGGTATTGCCATTGAGCGAGCGTTAGGTCTGAATCTTATTCAAGAAATTGGCTTACAACTCATTAGTTCCGAAGAAGAAGAAAAAATCTTACAACGAGTTGTAACCGGGGCAATTGAATTGACAAATACAATATCAGGTACTCTCTATTTAATAAGCGATGATGGTGAATCTGTTGTAAAAACTTATAGATATCCTACTGGCCTCGACCACCCCCCACCTCGCATGCATAAAAAAGATGGATATACTCGCCAGGTTATTGGAAAAGGAAAAATGTTTATTATCCCAGATTTATCTAAAGATGATCGTGTTAATCTTGAGCTTCTTAAATATATAAGTGCTATGATAGCTGTGCCATTAAAAATTGGAGAAAAGGTAGTTGGAGTTCTATTCCTTCATGATAAAGAATCCCGATCCTTTTCGGAAACAGAGTGTTCTTTACTTGAAATATTGGCTAGCCAAGCTGCTATTGGAATTTATAATGCCCGTCTCTATCAAGAATCTCAGAGAAGACTTGCAGAGTTAGAAACCCTCTATTACACTTCTCAAGATATAGCTTCTGAAACCATGAATATAAAGTCTGTTTTAGAAACAATTCTGAAAAAGGCAGTTCAATTCTCAAACGCAGATTCTGCTCAAATTCTTTTTCATGATAAAGCAAAAAATCAATTAAAGTGTGTTTTCACTTTCGGTACGGAAACTTTATTGGGAGAAACTTTGAGACGAGGAGAAGGGATAAATTCCAAGGCATTTGAATTGGGAGAAACAATATGCATAAACGATTATCACAAAGACCCCGACAGCCTGAAAAGATTTGAAGAGCCGAAATACAAGGTATTATTTAATTCGATGGCAGTTGTACCGTTAAAATGGAAAGATGAAAAGTTTGGTACAATATCTTTAACTTCACGAGAACGTAATTTCTTTACACAAGATGATATCCACTTATTAGAACGTTTTGCAGGTTCGGCAGCTATCGCAATAGCCATTGCAAGAGAGATCTATTTCAGGAAGAAATTACTTAATAACAGTCCTAACGCAATTATTGCAATAGATCCAAAAGGCACTGTCAAAGAATTTAACAAGGCATCGGAACAGATATTTGGATATACTAAGGAGGAGGTGTTGAACAAATCTGTTGTTAACCTTTGGGGTGGTCGAGAGGAGGCAAAACAAGCTAAACGTCTGTTATATGAAAGTGAAAATGGCACAGTGAGTAACGTCGAAACAATTGTAACGAGTAAAGCAGGCGAAAAGATACCTGTTCTTTTCTCTGGTTCTATTATGTATGCTGAGGGTTATGGTGAAGAGAAAGAAGAGATAGGAAGTATTGGACAAATTGAAGATCAACGAATTGTATCATTAAAGGGAAGAACACGCAAACTTTTTGAAACAATAGACGAAATAAATCGTGTTGACGCACTACCTGAACTGCTTAACGTTATACTTCGCAGGGCGATAGGATTACTAGAAGCAGATTCCGGGTATATCATGCTACCAAAGGGCGATTATTTTGAAGTATTAGAAAGTTTTAATTTCAATGAAGAGCAGGCAGTCGCAATCAATTTAAAAATTAATAAGGGAAAAATCACCCACATAATAGAAAAAGGTATCCCAAAAACAATATCAAATTCTTCTCTTTCTAATTCTGAATTACCTAAATCTAAAGATGGGAATTCAGCCCTTTTTATTCCTCTCAAAATTGAAAACAATATCATAGGTGTGATTTACCTGGAAAGTCATATCAATGGTTATTTCCGGGAAGAAAATGAGCTTCTTCAAATACTTTCATCTGAAGCTGCAATCGGTATTAATAGAGCTCAATTGAAAGAGGAAAGTGAACGATTGGAGCTCCTAAAAGAATTAGGTGCCCAAATAAGAAAGAAAGGAAAATTTTCAGAATACAAGAACAACATTGTCGAGATAACCCAAAGGATACTCCGTTCAGAGATGGCTACTGTATTTCTTTTTCAGAAATCCGATAGAACTTTAATTCGTCAAGCCTGGTATCCCAATCTAGTTGAACAGGCAAAAATAAGTGAAATTTATCCGGAGATGGTAGGAATTACAGGGAAAATATTGGCATGTGGAGAAAATGAGCATATTATTTATAATGATGAGAAAGAAATTTTAGATAATGCTGTCCCTACTCATTTAGAAAAACACGAATGTCTTCCGTCATGGAAAAATAGAAGAAACAAATTTACCGGGTCAGCTATTCAACATTTACTTGCAGTCCCTATTGTGGGAGAAAAAGGAAAAGTGTTTGGTGCGTTACGTGTAGTGAATAAAATCACGAAGGAATATACAGCCAAAAATCCAGTGCTTGATGGTCAAGGATTTCGGGAACCAGAAGATGTGGAACTTTTAAAAACCATCGCTAGTTTGCTTTCCCAGGCGCTTTCCAGTGAGCGAAAAGCCGAAAAATTAACATTACTGCGTGAAATCACTGAAGAGATATCAGAAAAAACAGATATCAAAGGAATTTGTGATTGTGTTGTCCAATCGGTGGTGACAAAGCTGGGCTATTCGGCTTGCAGTATGAGCCTGGTGAGAGGGGATAAAATTGAATTAATAAGTCACGCTGGATTCAGCACAGATAAGATTCAAAATATGACTATTAACATATCTGATGGATTTTTAGGTTCAGTGGTCAAAGGTGAGAAAGCAAAAATCGCATATGATATTTTAAGTGCTGATATCGAAAAAAACAGTGGTTACCTTTGTAAAGATTTTGCCAAAGAAGAAGATTTCCGCTCTGTTTGTTGTGTACCAATAAAAGGCTTGAAAGAAGAAGTCATTGGGGTTATTGTTGTTTATATGAGAAAAGCACCCTATGAATTTACAGATTATGAAATAAATGACAATTTTTTCCCTATTGCAGCAACCTGTGCCATATCCTTACGAAAAGTTGAAGCAGTCAACCATCTTCAAAAGCTTTTGGAGATACTGGAATGGATGCATATACTCAGTACCAAAAGTGAAATAATGGAAGCTTGTATATATGAAATGCTGACCATTTTTGATGCGCATGCGGCTGTGATTTTTGATACGGAAAAAGCAGCCGAAATCGAGGAGGTCCCATTAATTAATTTGTCTTTCAATCATTTATACTCTATAAATATACATACTAAGATTAAAATCTCTAAAGAAATTTTATCCAATATGGAAAGAGATAAACCTCAAATATTTAACGCAGATGAATTCCCGGGAGATTGGCAAGAGCTAAAGGATAAATACAGCCAATGCCTGGCTTTTACTATAGATTTCCGTAAAGAGACACTGGGAATTGTGGTTCTTTTTACAGGGGCGGGAGTACATTCTATTCTCCCGGAATTGGAAATATTAAGATTGTCTTCAGTTATTAGCAGGCAATTAGCCATTGCCTTTAAGAACCTGGAATTCATCGATGAAATCGCAAGGGTTAGGACTGCCGAGCCTGCAATTATATCAGCACAGTACGTATCAGGAATGATACATGAATTGGCTTCAAGTGCCCACAAGGGAAAAGGTGCAATTACTTACATTAGAGGCACTCCTGAGTACAAAAAAATTAAGAGTCAAGAATGGAAAATTGAATTATCAAAGACAGAATCAGCATTTGACGATATTGGGAAGTTTACAACCCAGGCACTTGAATTTAAAAATATAGCGCAGATGAAATTTGAAAAGACTCTTGAATACAGGAGCATTAATAAAGCAGTTCAAGATGTACTTCATGACATTAACAACGAGGTGAGAAAAAAATTTGCAAAGGTAAAATGGGAATTTGATAAAAATCACAATCAAAAGCATGCCTATTTTGATGAGATTTTGATAAAACAAGCCATTAGAAACCTGGTATCCAATTCACTGCGATGGATTCCCGAAGGTGGCTGTATAACGATAACTTCTTCTCAAAAGGAAGATTATATATCCATATTAGTTGAGGATAATGGCTGGGGTATAGAACCGGGTACGGAAAATAGAATCTTCGAACCCTATTTTACAACTTCACCTCAAGGATATGGAATCGGGTTGTTTTTTGTAAAGAATGTAGTCAAATTGCATAAAGGTTCTATAAGCTTAGTTTCTGCTAAAAACCCAACTACTTTTGAAATAAAAATTTCCAGTAAACTAAAAAAATGAGGCGATAAAGATGAAACTATGCATTCTTTGTGCAGACGATGAAAAAGAAGTCCTGGATTATCACAGTAGAATTATGAAACAATATGGTTTCGAGGTGCGTCGAACAACTCGACTGGATAGAATAAAAGACGCACTGGAAAAAGGCGACATCGATTGCATCCATTTAGATATTCTTTTCCACCGGGAACTCAAAGAACCGGATTGGGATAGGCCAACTGGGCTCAGCACAATGTGCGAAATTGCCAGGAATAATAGCAAAATTCCGATAATGGTTATATCAGGCTATATCGATGAAAAAGCAAACGAAATGGCAAAAAAATACGGACTGACCGATCTGATTTATAAGTGGTATTCAAAACCGGCTGATTATGAATTAGTTGCTTTAGATACTATTAAGGCAATTAACGAGCTAAAATATCAATATACAAGAGATGCTTTTGTAGAGCAAATCAGGAAAGAAGGTATAAAAGATACAGAATTGCTCGAAAGGGCCTTAACTAAAATACCAACGGTCATACATCATATAGAGCTTAAACCCGAGCATCTATTGGATAAACTTGAAAATATGTCTTATAAAATTCTTGGTAATTTTGAAGTATCTGATTTGGGTCTTTTTAAGGAATTGATAACCTCTCATCTATATGACTATTTTTGCACTGTAAGTCGTAACCATTTAACATTAGCAGACTATGTTGTAGAATTTATTTTACTATCAGAGGACAAAAATATTTTGACAAAAGATGCAATTAAATTGATATCGGATATTCTAAAAAAATTTAGGAAGGTTAAGCTAAGTGGTAATGAAATAGATAGAGCAAAAAGAGCCCTGGAAAAGACTTTTAAAATTCAGTTTGAAAATAGGATAGTTTATGATGTAGAAGAATATATAAAAAAAATCATTGGCCATGATTCGTTAAAAGGCTTATAATCTATTTATACCGTCTGCACTAAAAGAGTCAAAAAAAGATTTTTAAAGAATTAATCGATACCTGTGGAGATTTATATAATTCGAGGTTTGCCGTATTTCATTTCTACACAATTTATCATTTTTTGAGCCCACTTAAAACAATCCTTAGATAAAACTTCTTGCAGGAATGATATTGTGCCATGGTATTTACTAGCCACTCTGCTTGAAAAGTCACAATTAATAGTAAATTTTGAAGCATTCTCAACTATGAATTTGAACGCTAAAAGTTCCAGAGAAAGATATAATTCAAATGGAGAGCCTTTCACCCATCCCAGGCCTGAATTAATAACTTCCCGTGTGTTTGATTTATAAACATTCTGGATTGACAGAAATGGATTCAATAGTAGAGTTCCGTCACTTCTTTTTAAGAAATGACCTCTGGAGCATTTTTTTATAATGTTGGGGTCGGCATGTTTAACAGCCGATGGACATACAGTGACGCCTATCCAATTCTCCTTGGCCTGTGCCTTATATGCTTCTATAAGAGCTTTCCCAAAAAAAATGTCGTGTTTATCTCTAATATCTGGTTTGACTATGAAAGGGCCATATGCAATAGATCCTCGGCATGGGATCTCGTAAGCGAGCAAATTTGAACACATAAGAACAGAAGCGGTGCTGAATATCAAAAAGTCTTCTTTTGAGGGATTCCTTTGCCATAGAATTGCGCTGTCTGAAAAATAAAGGCTTGATAATTTATCCTTCGCTTCAATTTTCTCAAAACTACTCATAAACTTTTTAATGATATTCAGGATTTTTTTTGAACTTTTGGTCTTAACTATGTCGGTAAAACCAAGAATATCAATCAAAAGAACATAACATTTATTACCCATTGCCACGACTCCCTCTATTGATTTTAAACAACCCTAAACTAATAAGAATCAAATTATATGATTCTAACGGTGAATCCAACTTTATTTTCATTTTTTGGTTTCTCCTATCTCAATATAAACGTTTTCAAGTGATTTGTCAACCTCTATCTCTCGTGAAAATATATTTTCCGGTAATGGTATCTATTTCTAGAGCAATGGAGGACATTGCCGAAATTTTTTTTGTTTTGATTTCCAATCGATTGCTCTCCTTTCGAGATATCACTTTCTGAAATTTTTTCAAAGACAATTGACAAAAAAGTATATTTGTACTATCCTAAAGGGTGAATTAAAATGAAAATAGATCAAAAAGCTAATGATGCTGGGCACTACAAGGAAATGGTGTATTCTATAGACGAGAAATTCGGATTTGAATTGGAAAACGCAAAAGAGGAATCAAAAAAGGGAGATCATGCAAAATGAGACCATGCATTTTAAGTGCAGACGATGAAAAAGAAATCCTGGATTATCACAGCAAAATAATGAAATACTATGGTTTTGAGGTGCGTCGAGCAACCCGACTGGATAGTATAAAAAAAACCCTGGAAAAAGCTGATATCGATTGCATCCATCTGGATATCCTTTTCGACCCTGATGCCAAGGAACCTGATTGGGATAAACCGAATGGGCTCAGCACAATGGGTGAAATTGCCGGAAGAGGTGGAGATGTCCCGATAATGGTTATATCAGGCTATATAGATGAGAAAGCAAAGGAAATGGCAGAAAAATACGGATTAACCGATTTGATTTATAAATGGTATCCAAAACCTGCCGATTATGGAATGATTGCCCTAGACACCATAAAAGCAATAAATGAATTTAAAAGAAAGAAGGCAAAAGACCATGTCATTAAATATATGAACACTTCTGATGAAAAGCGAAAAGAAAAAGCCATAGATGCGCTGGATATTATTCCTATTATGGAGGGTGTAGAGCTAAAGCCCAATTATTTACTCGATACGCTTGAAGGTCTTTCCTATAAGATCCTGGGAAGTTTTGACCCGAAAGATATCCTTCGTTTTAGAGAGATCGTTAAAGAGCATGCTTACGAATACTTTAAGGATGTAAGCATTAATCATTCGGATCTGGCAGAGCACCTAGTAGGTGCAATTTCGGAAGTTAGCGATGAAAACCTTGGGACTGAGTCTGCTTTTAAGTTAATATTGACGATCATTGAAAAATTAAGACAAGAAGCACTTTGTGAAGAAGAGTTGTATAGAGCTAGAGTTGACCTGGAAGATATATTGAATGTAAGACTCGGGTTTAGAATGAAATCGTCGGAAGACGTGGATCGATATTTGGAACTTATTGAAATAGAGGATGAAGAATAATAAAATGACCACTGGAGAAAAAAACCAGGAGAAAAAACGTTTATTTTTAGAAACAACATCTCAAATTAGTAGACTATCGGGAATCCCGGAAAAAGAAGAACGAGTTAATAAAATAATAAAGAAATATGTTGAAAACCATTCCGAAAGTAACCAGGAATGCAAATTGATTACTTCAACAGTGGTATATGCAGAGTTTTTAAATACTGCGGTCATGGATATACTCCTAGTACGCGACCTGGTTAAAGAAAAGTTCTTAGATAAAAATAGGTTTTATTTAAGTTTGCATGAAATTGATGAAAGCCTTGGCGGATACCATAAAATTAAAGGGAAACGGCTTCAAAGAATTTTCGCTGTGACCGCTATGCTGAATAGAAAATTTGGGGGGTTTCAATCGATTGAAACCAGGCGTGTCATACGTTTTCTTGATACAAGAGCAAGAGATCTGGCGTTTAAGGATTTTTTCGAAATAAGGATCGGAGGGCAAAAGATAAAAATCGAAGAGGACAGCCCTTGTTATCTCAAAGAAATCGGCTGTCTTACAAAAGACCCTTTACAGGAAGGATGTGGTTTAAAAAATAACTTTGAATGCCGGCACAAAATTGATGTCTCTTATTCCATAAAGAATGACCATGACGATAAATGTCTTGTTATAGGGTCTCCAATTACAAAATGCCGGGAAAAGCCCAGGGAATACTGTGATATAGAGAAATTTTTTAATAAAAGTGATGTCAAAAAAAATCTCGACCTGCTGAAAATTGTGGAAAAGCAAGGGAAAATCTCATCAAAATTCAGGAACAAAAGCAACAAAAATAAAAAGTGGTTAGAATGTTTTAAAAAATGGGATTTCACAAAAAATGAATTTGAGTTCAGGGGGCAGAACTGCTGGCGATATTTCTTCGACATGCTAATATTGCTTCAATGCCCTGACGATGCTGCAATTCTCTCTATCGACCGGGATTTCGAGGAACTGGGAAAGGCAATCGGCAGGCCTGACATTTTGGTTACATTTTGATACATCTTTTTTATTTTTATCTCTCATCTTTCAACGATTTCCGTTCCCATGGCAATGATGCCAATGAATTCGGGAAAAAAATATTTCCGGTATCTTTGTTTGCTATGAAAATTGCCCACGAATTACACGAAGAAAAAAAGTCCACAGAAAAAGATAGTCCACAGATTACCCATCGCGGCCTGCGGCCGCAACCAAAATTACAAATTACAAAATACAAATTACAAACAAATTACAATAAACAAAAAAACAAACAAAAAATCGAAAACAAAAAAAATCTTCTCCGTACTTTTTAAGTACCTGTAAACCTAATCAAAAAACGTTTACCAGGGAATCGTATAAAAATTGTTGTAATAAAAACAAGAAATTAAAATATAGTAGTACAGATTGACACAGATAAAAGTGGACATCTTTTTTTCATCATTTCCGAGTGTCGGCGAGGCCATTATGAAAACTGTCATCTTCTCTGAGGGTTCCACGCCTCTAAGAAAATTTTACTTTACAGCCGGCTGATCAATTTATCATCCACTGTATGAAAGGCGTCTTCAATGGGATAAGGAATATCAGGTCGAACTAACGCTGTAATATCATTTCTGAAATCCGAATTTTGCAATTTTAACTCAAGGTTTTTCCTGAATTCCTCTTTAGACACCTTTAAATTCTGATGACCCATATATATCTTGAACGAATCGATAATTTTGGCAGGGTCTACTTTCTCATGGCTTAATCCATACCATATGTCAAATAAATCCCTTCCTTTATTTCTCTGGTAAAGAGCTCGCAGCTTTGTTGATAGAAGTTCCTCCAATATCAGTGGGTCGTTGTAAAGTTCAACTAAAATTCGAGATAAAATGAGATCCTGTTCTACCTGGGCATCGGTTCTCCAGGGTGCATTCCTCTTCCAATCAATGATATAAGCTTCCGGGATCATAGTTCATCCACTTCTAACTCTCGATTTACAAACACAAACCATTTGTCATTAAATACGGCACTTCCTTTTGGTTTTCCCGGGTCCAAAAGCACCCGGCTGGGTTTCTTTTCCTGGATCCATTGGGCCAATTTAACTGTCCTGTCATTATGACCGATGTGGTCCAGGATATGGCCAAGCCGTTGAACATAAACAAGATTTTTCTCTTTTTTGGCAGCCCTAACCAGCCTGGCCGCTCTTATTTTTTCACCCAATTCCAACAGTACGGTTGACACATGATTCATACCACCTGAAGGGCCAACATAATGCAGAAGATCGATTGCAGTTAGCTCCGGTTCGGAAATCCACATGTAACCGGACCGGGTGTTTACCTGTTTCAACTCTTCACGAACTGGAAAATCCTTTTTCAAAATAAATTTTATTGACAATCCCTTTACTAGTATGGGACGAATCTGTCCTTCGGTTACCACCTGGAACTGCTGGGGCTGCTGATGCGCTGCACCCTCTAAAGCCGCTGCGCTGAGAAGCCCGACATAATAGGGAAGCTTTAAGACGCCCATTAATTGGTGGATAAACCAACTGGGGGGTAATATCCCACTTACCCTGTATTCAAGAGGAACAACAACATAAAACCCCCTGCGGATCATGACAATCCTGTTTTTTTCTTCCAGCCTCGACAACGTTTTTTTTAGCGCGCCGGGAGATATATTCAATTCTTTAATAATCTCTTTTTTCTCAAAAGAATACCGGCCCCGGGATTGCAGTCGGTCAATATATTCTTTAACGGTTTCTTTTCTCATTTTTATATTTTTTCAAATGCAAAAGGAGACATTTTTTGTCCCTTTTTGCATTTAAGAATTAACTATAAAAGATCATATCAATTTTTACGATCAAATTCAAGGAATTAGAAATATGCTGGAGTAACAAGGTGAAGGGTGACATGGTGTTCATTTTTTTATCTCTCATCTTTCAATGATTTCCGTTCCCCTGGCAATGATGCTAATGAATTCGAGAAAAATATATTCCCGATATCTTTGCTTGCCTGTTATAAAAATAAACCGCGAAGATACGCGAAGGGGCGCGAAGAAGAAAGGTATCAATTCAATCGTCGTAGGGGTTTGATTCATCAAACCCTACGGATGAATTGCCCTGGGACTGGGCTTGATAAATCAAGCCCCTACAATTATTTTCATCGTCTCCGGGCGTGGCTCCGCAACATGGTAAACTGTTATTTCTTTGAGGATTCCAGCCATCTAAGACAATTTTACTTGACTTAAAAAGAAAACAACCATCTAAGTCAACTTTAATTTACTTACTTCCCTCAACCCGAGTGTTTGGAAGGGTGAGCGTGCACCGAATTGCAGATCGAAGCTTGATATAATCTTATAACTTTAGACAGTACCGGAAAGCATCTTCAACCTTTCCCATTAATTCATTAGATAGTTTCCCTGCAATCCATCCATTTCTGTACCGGAAAATCCCTCATTTATTTTCACTAATTCTGTTTGTATTTCCTTATCTGAGGCCATTGCAGCAACCTGACTGTCTATTGTATTTTCTTCTTCGCTATCTTTCTTCCGCAAACGATGGATGACTCGTTCCAGCAGCAATAACTGGTCTTCTCTTGATAACATACTGATATTTTTTTCAATCTTCGACAAACTCATTACATTCATAGTTGCTATCTCCTATATCATTTTGTTTATCATAATATATATTTTTTCCACAGATTTGTCAACAAAAAAATACCTTCATAGAAGCGTTTTCTGCCTGATCCCTCTTTCCTTTTTTTCCCAGGACATATAAAGTTGACATTCTATGCGAACTATACTAAAATTATTGTGGTATGACATTTCATCATACCGGAGGTCTAATATGTCTACCGCAAAAATTGGGATTTCCATTGACCACAGACTTTTAGAAAGAATCGATGTCTTGGTAAAGGGGAAAATTTTCCCAAATCGCAGTAAAGCCATCCAGGACGCTGTCAAAGAAAAAATTGACAAGCTGGATAAGATACGTTTAGCAAGGGAGTGCGCCAAACTTGATCCTGCAATTGAGCAAATAATAGCAGACGAAGGACTGGCAAAAGATATGGAATCATGGCCCGAATATTGAGAGGTGAGATTTACTGGGCAGACCTGAGCCCTACCCTGGGGCATGAACAATCTGGTTACCGGCCTGTTCTTGTCGTCAGCCACGATGTATTTAATGAACGATCCGGAACCGTGATTGCAATTGCTCTTACAAGTCAGCCTCAGCGTGCCGGCTTCCCTTTAACATACAAACTAAAGGATAATTCATTGCCTAAAAAGTCATGGGTTAAAATAAGCCAAATTCGAACGTTATCGATCCTCCGCTTAAAAAACAAAGTCGGTGAAGTCCCCCCGGAAACCATTGACACGATAATCGAAGGTCTGAATGAAATTATCGGATAATTACCGTTGTGACACACGCACCTGGTAGCACCCCCTGGCAATGATGCCAATGAATTCGAGGTAATAAACTTCGCGGGATAACTATTGCATTAATAGATATTTCGGTGGTATGATATATTCACCATGCGATATAACGGACACTACGATATTATTGGCGATGTTCACGGCCATGCCCAGACCCTTGAGACGCTTTTGAAAAAACTGGGGTACATGAAACAAGGCCAGGTTGGATACTTTCGCCACCCCGAACGGACAGCCATTTTCGTGGGCGACCTTATCGACCGGGGGAAAGAAAATTTTAGAACCCTGGAAATGGTAAAAGCAATGGTCGATAACGGCAGCGCATCGATCGTAATGGGAAACCACGATTGCAATGCCTTGTGCTATCACACCAAAGACAGAAGCGGTCATTTTTTAAGGCCCCACAATCAAAGGACTTATATCCAGCACAAAGAAGTACTGGAGGAAATTCAAGAGAAAGGGCAAGCCCAGTGGGACATGTACCTGGAGTGGTTTCGAAAGATGCCGCTGTTCCTGGAAATGGAAGGTCTCCGGGTGGTGCACGCCTGTTGGGATCAGCCCTCGATCGATTTTATTAAGAACAATAAGATCAGGGACGAACAGGGACGGTTAACCGATGAATTCCTGGTTCAATCGGTTAAAAAAGAAACAGAAGCCTTCAATGTTGTGGAAGTGTTGTTAAAAGGCCGGGAAATTATGCTGCCGCCGGGTCATCCCGGGATATATGACAAAGACAACAATCTTCGTAAGAAGTTACGCATAAAATGGTGGATGTCTTCTCAGCAGTGGCGGGAATTGAAAACCTATGACCAGGCCGTCCGGGCTGATCGAGGGATTTTAGAAAAAATATCAGGGATTGAGATTCCAGCGGATATTTTGGTGGAAGCAAAGAGGATGAGGGTCGGTGAAGAGGGAAATGGCACGCCTGTTTTTTTTGGTCATTATTGGTTTACCGGTGAACCGCGGCCGTTGACGGAAAAAGTGGCCTGTTTGGATTACAGTGTGGCGCGGGGAGGTCGATTGGCCTGTTATCGCTGGGATGGCGAGAGGGTGCTGGATAAATCAAAATTTATGGGGCATGCTGCCCCACCCCAGGAGGCTGTCCGACAATCGCAAAAACCGCCGAATGAGGAATACGGGCGAAGGTAAGGGCGAATAATTATTCGCCCCTACAAACGTTTCCCGGCTGGTAAAAAAATGTCCGCTTTAGAGGACATTTTTTTTCTTTCCTTTTGGCAATAAAATTGCTTTGGTTATAATGGTTGACGGTAGAATTTTAAAATGAAAAAGAGAACGTGTGTGATGAGGCATTTAAAAATAAAAATTAAGGAGGATTAGCATGTTTCCAAAAATTAAACACCTAACAAGCAATAAAACAAGGGATCGTTTCGGTTTGCCTTTATTATTGATATCTTTATTCTTGATTTATTGCATTATTCCCGGCATTTCAGTGTATGCGCAGGATAACACTGCCGACTGGCAAAAACCATTGAGGTATGAAATCGATGTTAACGCTCAAATTATTCCTGTTTTTGCGGTGACAACCGGCGGCGAGCCGGTCTTTGATCTTAAAGCGGAAGAAATTGAACTTTTGGTCAACGGCAAGCCGTTTAAAATCGCCAACTTTACCATCTTCCAGGTGGAAGGAGACCAACGCCCCCCGGGAAAGGGCGATGAGGATCAAAAAAGAGTTGAATCTCTAGGAAGAATTAACTTTATTGTCTTTGATTCGGTATCCAATAGCCAGAGAGGCCTGAAACGAGCGAAGGAGATTGCCCTGGGAATCATAAAAGAAAGTCCGAAGAGCGATGCGTTTGTGCTTCTTGAGAGCAATCCCAAATCCGGGATCCGCTATGTTGTTGGCCCGGATAGGGACAAGAAAAAATTAGCCAAAGGGATTAAAGAGGTGGTTAAAATTGCCGGGCAGCGCTACTTTTCCCCTCAAACCTTTCTCAGGAGCGCAGGCGTTACACCTAATGCCGCACAGCAGGATGGTCCAAACTCCCGCGCTTACAGGGAACGGATGTTTGAAATTGCTATGGAGATTGTTGAGGGGGATAGAAAAGAGTATCGAAAGCAGCTAATGGTCTTTTTACATTCCCTTTCCCAGATGAAATACGCCCTCAAAACCGTTACCCAGCCCCGCATGGTCTTTTTAATTTCCGGTGGTATTCCCGCCAGCTCATTGGGGCGACATTATGTACGCTATTATAAATTCATGGGCAGTGCGGCCAAAGCCATTAATTACGGCGGCAGTGTACTTTACATGATCAATCCTGTTCCGGTCACCAACCTCGGCATTACCCACAGCTTAAAGTTTATGGCCGAGGAAAGCGGGGGCAAATATTTCGGCGGTTCGGACCTTAAAAAGATTGTTACCCGCGTCAAAAAACATACCCGGGCTTATTATGAGTTGGCCTTTTATCCCGGAGAACGAAACAAACCGCAAGACGATAAACTGCGGATAAAAATAAAGTGCAAACGAAAAGGGGTGAACGTTAATACCGTTAATTACAGCGAACGGGGGAAACCCTATAGGGAAATGGAGACCATCCAGAAAAAATTATTTGCCCTCAGTGTGGTTACCGGGGGAAGCTGGAGCCGCATCGTGGGTAAGGTAAAAAAGGTAAAATTTAAAAAACTCAAAACCGGGAAAAACCGGGCCCGGGCGAAACTATTTAAAGGAAAAGGTAAACATAAACATGCCCGTATATCGGTACCCATCCCGGAAACGATGAGGAAAGCAGTGGATGTATTTGTGGTAAACCTGGAACCGGAAACCATGAAGGCCGATATCGGGATTTCTCATCAAACCGCAAATGAAAAAATGGAGATCGATTTGCCGGTAGTAGAAGGTAGGCAGCAGTACGTTGTGATCGTAGAACCCGAACAAACCCGCTGCCTCTACAACCAGGTCAAATGATTTTAAGAAGGTAGGGGCGAATAATTATTCGCCCCTACTAGTCGTTATCTGCCGTATGTTCCCGGATAAAACCCTTCTCATCGATGTAAAACTTGCCTTTAAACATCGCGGCCATTTTTTCTTTAAACATTAAAAATTCTTTGTCGGTGATTTCGTCTTTGTTTACCGGTTTCTCATCGATGTAAAATTCCTCTCTATATTCCGATTCACCCGGCATATAGATGTATTTTTTTTCATTCAGTTGATACGCTTTATATTTGGCTTTAATCACTACCTTTTCATACTCTTTTTTTAAATAAATTTTTCCCCAGGGCATCTCGATGCCTGCCATTTGGGTAATGTCCGGGTAAGGGATCCTGATTTTGTTTTCGATATAGGGGGTTTTTGTGGTATACCAGACCCCGGTTTCCATGTAAGCCGGGTAACCGGGGAAATCATTTCCCCGCATAACCGGCAGCAGTGAATGCCCCCTGAAAACTGCCGGGATTTCCATATTTAATAAATCCAATATGGTGGGGGAAATATCGATGTCCCGGACGGTTTTTTCGATTCGCCTCCCGTTGAAATTCTCAAAGGGCGAATAAATACCGAATACCATATTATTGCTGTAAGGACCCAGCAAAAGGTCACCGTGGGCCAGCCCGTAATTTTCTTCATACAAACTTTCACCGTGATCGGACATCACCACCACGATGGTATTTTCTTCGACATTACACTTTTCTAAAAAAGTTAAAATTTCGCCCAGGTTATCATCGAAGAGCTTTACCGCGCTGTCATAATGGTTGACGATCAGCGGAATTTCATCTTTGCCTACTTTTGCTTCTAAAAAAGATTCCAGCACTTCGCTGCTTAAACCGTACTTGTGCTTCCCGTAATATTTTTTAGGGGAGTACATGTTGTAATAGGGATATTTGGTGACATAGGGGAAGTGATTGTTGGAGCTAAAGTAGAGTATAAAAAAAGGTTTGTTTTTTTTGATGGCTTTATTTATGGATTTTTTAGTATTTTCCGTTATATACCAGGGGTCTTTGTTTAATGCCATTCCCGCCATTTCCGGGAAAAAGAGCCGCCCCACCGGGTTGAATAAATATCCCAACAGGAAATAATGCATCTCCTGGCTCCTCTGTTTTAATACTTCCCGGACCGAAAGATCAGGGGCGACCACGTCCTGGAATCCATAATCGATGCTGGGGAAAATGTCACCGGCAAAATCGCTGATAACTGCGGTATAATAGTCGTGTCGATTAAAAACATCGATCATAGTGACCCAATTTTTTTTTAAATCTTTTTTTCCAGGAAACATGTGTCGCATGTTGTGATCCGGTGGGAAGGTGGAGGTAAAAATCGATGTCCAGGACGGCAGTGTCCGGGCTAACGATGACTTGGTGTTTAAAAAATTTACCCCCTGGGAAAACAAGCCATCGATATTGGGTGTTTTTCTAAAATAGCCGTTGTAAGAGATACTCTGGGGTCGAAAGGAATCGGTCGCAAATACCAGTATATTGGGGGCGGTATTTTTGTTTTCATCCCTTTTTACCGGGCCGGTTTTAAATTTCACCACCAATGACAGGGAAATAACCAGGATTAACAGGGAATAGATGACCCGTTTGGTTCGTATGGATATGGCCACGATGGTAATAATAAAAACCAAATAGATCAGGAAAAAAGGGGTAAAGTCTGTGATTAAAACCTGGAAATATTTCAACAGGGCTCCCTTTCGATACAGTTGTTCCGTGAACATCTGGGGATACAGTTTGATTCCCCTTATCCAGAACATGAACCAGAAAAACATGTTAAACAACAAAATGTTACGTTTTTTCTTAATATTTAAAAGCAGGGAAAATACCCCGATGACCAGTCCGAGGATGATATATGCCAGGAGGATTTTTAGATTGATCCGGAGAAGAAGCAATTTAAAATTGTTAAAGATGAAGTCTTCGATCTCTTTATTCCTGGCGCCCATGTAAGAAAACTTCAGGTAGAGGACAAAGGTGATGGCAAAAAGGAAAACAGAAAAACCGGCACTGGTGAGAATGTTGTTTTTAAATTTATTTTTAAACGCGCCGTAGTCTATAATCCTCATTTTTTCTAACATCTCAAATTATAACACAAATGGTTGACTAAAGACAAACCCGGATTCAAATTCCAGCTATTATTGACATTTTTTTTTTCTGTGGTATAAATTTTAGATGACAGCAGATAAGAAAACAGAAACAGTACAAAACCGGCCCTTTAGTTATCAAAAATCGTTGAAAGAGAGGGGTAACTCCTTTCTTGAAAAATGCCTGGGGATTGAACGGTACATCAACAGGCCCCTGGCGTCTCTGCTGGTACGGGCGGTTTTTTCTACCGGTATTACTCCCAATCAACTGACTTATCTCTCATTTTTCCTGGGCCTGGGGGCTGTGGCTTCCTTTTCTATGGGCAAACCGCTCTTTTTTGTCCTGGGTGGGATTTTGATTCAGCTCTCCTCTATCGTGGACTGCGCCGACGGCATGCTGGCCCGGGCCAAAGACATGTGCAGCAACTACGGCTCCCACCTGGACCTCTTCCTGGACCGTATAATCGACCTTTTTCTTATTGCCGGTATTGCCGCCGGCTTCTATATCTTTTCCAATAATTTAACCCTGTTTATACTGGGTATCTTTTCCGCGGCCCTTTATCTTTTGCAAATCAACCTCTTTTACATTACCAAAAGCTTTTTGGGGGATGATTCCAGGGGGGAGACCGGTGAAACAAGGGCCCTGATGCTGTTTTTTATATTTATTCTCGCTGTTGTTAACCGGCTGGATATTATTATTTATTTCCTTTTTGTTGAGACAGCAATCAACAACCTGGTCAGGCTTATACATTTTATCCTATTGGGAAGGAAAAATTAAGACTCCTGTGCCTGTCGGATTTTGAATCTCATCATTCCCACCAGTCCCATCCCGGCCCACATCAACGCCATTATTCGTCGTATCAACACCAGGGTGAAACCGATATCCGTCCCGTAACCCAGCAGTGCGAACAGGGCGATATAAGTGACTTCATATACCCCTAAAGAAGCAGGCACCAGGGGAAAGACAAAGGCCAGGCTTCCCAGTACAGTGATCAAAAAACTGTCCGGGAACGTGATATTTGTTGCCCCGATGAATACCAGGGTCAAATGAATCTCAGTGACCCACCATAGGATCAAAAGAGAGTAGAGCAAAAAAACTTTTAAAAATGCAACCCGGTGTTTCCGGTAAAATTCCGAGATATATTCATCGGTTTCTTTTATATTTTCCCTATTTTTTTCCAGGAATTTTAATTTTATTTTTATTTTTCCCAGCAGGTCGATCATCCATTCAAACAAGCCTTTTTTTTGTTTGGAGACAATAAAAAGCAGGAAAAGGGCGGCCGCCGCCACAAAACCGATGAAGAGGGTTTTCAGTTTCCCGGGCAAAGGGATCCATATAATGACCACAGCAACCGCGACTATGATGAAACAGGTAACCGTTAGAAATTCAACGGTCTTATCCACGATAACCGATGCCAGGCTGATTTTTTTACTGGAACAATCGACCACGTAGATGCGGGCCGCTTCACCCCCTACCTGGGCAGTGGGGGTCAGTTGACTGACCGCATGGCTGCACATCCTGGCACTGAACATATGGAGCAGTGAGGCATCTTCCCCGTATTGTTGGAAAATTACTTTCCAGTTTATGGTTCGCAGCATCCAGTAAAGGAAACGCATGAACATCAGGATCAAAAAACTCTGCCAGGTTATTTTTTTGATATTGTTCAGGATTTGCTGCGGCCCGATTTTGTAAACGATAAAGGCAAAAACCAGCAGCCCGATCAGGGCCGACACCCTTATAATGGCTTTCTTCATTCGTCTCCGTTTATTGGCCCCCGGGTATCAATGTCAGGATCTCTTTTATGGGCATGCACATTTCATCGCATTCACATGCTCTCTGGTTTTGCAGGATGGTTTTTGCCGTTTTTATCATTGCCGGGTAAGCACTGCGGAGTAATTGGTTGGCATAAATGACAATGCGAATGCCGGCACCCTTTAATTCTTCTTCCTTAATGCTGTTATAGGTACTGGGTACCACCACCAGCGGCACTTTCTGGGGGAATTTTTTATATTCCCGGCAGAATTCCAATATTTCATCGGGTGTTTTTTCTTTGCTGTGGATCATGATACCGTCGGCCCCGGCGGCAATATAAGCTTCAGCCCGTTTTAACGCGTCTGTTTTCCCGGCTTTTAATATTAAACTTTCTATCCTGGCGATGATCATAAAATCGTCGGTAATTTGTGCTTTTTTCCCCAGGCTGATTTTTTTGGCAAAGTTTTCAATAGTGTCCTGTGTTTGCTGCACATCGGTGCCAAAGAGTGAATTTTTTTTCAGCCCCACTTTATCTTCGATAATGACCGCAGAGATACCTTCTCTTTCCAGTGTCCTGACCATAAACTCGAAATGTTCGGCCAATCCGCCGGAATCACCGTCGTAAATAATAGGTTTGGTAGTCACTTCCAGGATATCGTTAAGGGTATTCATCCGGGAGGTCAGGTCGACGCAGCCGATATCGGGTTTGCCTTTGGCAGTGGAATCGGTAAGGCTGCTTAACCACATGGCGTCGAACTCTTTTATCATGCCGTTTTCTTTTACCTGTGTGTTCTCCACGATCAGGCCGGTAAGTCCGTTGTGGGCTTCCAGTGCAGTGATTAATTCTTTTGCCGCCAGCAGCCGGCGCAGCCGCTTTAGCCGGATGCCCGGTGTGGTGCCGATCTCTTTTAGTGTTGCATTTAACTTGGTAGAAGATATCCCGGGGGTGTATTGGGGTTCGATCAGTTGCCCCCCCCATTGGTTAAGGGCATCGATCACCCGCTGCCGGGTCTCCTTTTGTACACCGGTGCGCCAATCATCGCCGTGGACCACATAATCGGGTTTGAGTTTTCTCAAATTGGGAACGTAATCCAACGTTTCTTGGGCCACTACCTGGCCCACACCTTTTATGTTTTCAACGATGATTTTTCGCTGCTCGAAGGATAAAAAAGGCAGCCGTTTGTAACTGCCGATCGCTTCATCGGTTAATAAGCCAACGGTTACTTCACCGTATTTCCTGGCTTCTTTGATAATATTAAGGTGCCCCGGATGAATCAAATCGGCACTCATGGCCACATACACACGTTTCACTGTTTAACCTCCATTTATATCCAATTTTCCCATTATTTTCAAATATTTATCTTCAATTACCGGCCAGGAATAGTTGGTCTCAAAAAAGGCCTTGCCATTTTGGCCCATGATCTCTTTAAGCGTTTTATTTTCCAACAGCAGTAAAATGATTTCTTTAAATTCATCATAATTGGTATACCACAAACCGGCATTGCTTCTCCTGCATTGGCCCTGCAGTACTTCGGTCCTGCCGTTGGCCACCACCGGTTTGCCAATGGCCCAGGCTTCGAGGGCCACCATGGACAGGGACTCGAATTGGGACGGGATAATAAGAAACTCGGCCCCCTTTAAAGCGTTGAATTTATCTTCATCTTGCATAAAGCCCAGGTATTTTATCATGGGATGGTTGGGGATGTCGATGACTGATTTTCCCATTAGCGCCAATGTGAAATCTATTTTTTCCTCTTTTAGCAATCTCATATAAAAATCCAATAATTCCGGCACCCCTTTGTTTTGGTCCAGCCGGCCGATATAGATAAAATAGTTTCCCCGGGTATTAAATTGGTCTCTAAAGGATTGGGGAGAAAATTCCGCCGGTATTTCCGAGCCCACCCCCACGATATTGCCCAATACCTGCTCATTCCCCGACACTTTGTTGATCATCTCTTTTTCTTCGTGGGAGTTATAGATAATCGCCCCCGGCAGGTTAAAAAAATCTTTAAAGATTCGTAGATAAATGACGTCGTCGTGTTCGGCCGTGGGTACCAGGATCGCTTTTTTCTTAAACTGTTTAACCCCATAATAGGAATGATAATAGCGGTATGAAAAAAAGAAAAAATAAGCAAATTCTTTTTCCCTGTTCTCCAGTTCTTCCAGTACCTGCGGCACATAGGGGCCCTGTTCATCCAGCCACATGAATTCATTGTCGATGGGATGTTCCTCTTCAAAGATGATCTTTTGCAGGTCGCCGAATTTCTTGGGGTCCCTGGGTTTAGTCACCGGGAAACGGTGGACCGGGATATTATCGATTAATTCTGTTCCTTCGGGGTAATGGTGTTCCCAGGTGATATAATTGTGGGCAGTGGAGGTGAATACTTCCACTTCAAAGTGGCGGGACATTTTTTCAGCGATCAACCGGGCATGGTATTCTGCACCGCCGTTTATATCGGTGCCGTACCGTTGAACAATGATTCCGATCTTTTTTTGAGCCATAGCTATTGTTCATTATAGCATAAAAAAATTAAGTTGGATAGACCCTGATCAGCGGGGCAAAGGTAACTGGCCCGAAGGCCCCCTGGCAGGGGGACCTATAAATGGTTTTCTTAACGTTTTCTTAACTGTCCCCTTTTTTACCCAAAATTTGAATTAGACGTGCTGTTTTTGTTTCCCTGGGGTTGACAAATCCGGGTGATTGCAATATGATAAAAATATGACGGTCAAGCAAGTAGAAATAAACGAAAAAAACAAAAAGACATATCGAAAGCCCCGGCGCTTTTTTGAAAAATCAGGGGTCGTAGACCCTGAAATGTCCTATTATGTTCCATTAGAAAATGTTGTCAACACGGACAAGCAAGATATTCAAACCATGATTGACCGGGGCAGGTACTTTTCCATATTTGCCCCGCGTCAGAGCGGCAAAACAACTTTTTTCGAGGAAATTTGCAGCCAATTGCACAACGATCCAACTTATGTGGCCATCATTTTAAGTTTCGAGCAATATACAGACTTAAGTAAACCTAAATTTTATTCGTTGATAGAAAAAGCTCTCTACAGCCAATTGATCAATCGATTGAGAGAAGTTGACTGCGAAAAGATCGATGCGGTTCAACAATTTTTGGACAGTCACCGTCTTATCGACCATATTTCCTTTAGCCAGTTGTTCGAGGAACTCAACCGGATCATCCAATTCAAAAAGATTG
>Ga0114923_10000395_pt1 | contig 36156 bp, 34 predicted proteins | sample SumtaG_FD_89578 | JGI IMG/M metagenome (GOLD analysis project Ga0114923, IMG submission 89578) | Deep subsurface microbial communities from Indian Ocean to uncover new lineages of life (NeLLi) - Sumatra_00157 metaG | ecosystem: Environmental > Aquatic > Marine > Oceanic > Sediment | place: near... | reverse complement strand
TGGCGTTGCCTCCTTCCATTTGATCCAGATACTCCTCTACTTCAGGACCGATCGTTCGAGATTGCGCTGCTGAGCAGGAAACTGCTATAGTCGCTCCGATTGTTTTTTTGGATAAGGCAGTCGAATTACCGAAGAGCAGGCCGGTCGTTGTCTTGTTTGGGCTGGATCGAGGCTTGGTCTTGGGGCGATGTTGCAGGGAAGAATGGGGCTTGGAGGAGGCAAAGGGGATGCGCGGAAGAATTCGTGGGCAGGGTGCCCTGATCACAGTCCTGACGTTGCTGATTGTGGCACTCGCAATGGGAAGTGTGCTGGCGCAAAGCGTTGTCTATGGGCAAGAATTGCCAGTGCAAGAACTGCTTAACCCCGACGGCACGTTGAACGTGGGCGAAGCGACCACTGGCTCAGTGGACATAAGCGGGTACCAGGTGCGGCTCGATCCCGAGCGTGGACCGGTGTTTGTGACGCTTGCTGCGGTGACCACGGATAGTGGACAAGCGGGTACGAACGCCGTGTCAGGTCCGCAGCCGCAACGGGGCGTCGTTCGACCGATGCAGGCGGATGCAGGCTGGTCGCCGCTGGGGACAGGGATGGATTCGAATGTTTCCGCCCTCGCGGTCAGCAACGGCACGCTCTATGCCGGGGGGCACTTCACCGATGCTGGTGGTGATGGCAACGCAGACTACATCGCCAAGTGGGACGGCAATTCGTGGTCGGCGCTGGGGACGGGAATGAATAATACTGTCCAAGCCCTTGCGGTCAGCAACGGCACGCTCTACGCCGGGGGCAACTTCACCTCTGCGGGCGGCCAAACGGCAAGCCGCATCGCCAAGTGGGACGGCAATTCGTGGTCGGCGCTGGGGACGGGAATGAATAACACTGTCCAAGCCCTCGCGGTCGGTAACGGCACGCTCTACGCCGGGGGCGGCTTCACCTCTGCTGGTGGTGTGACGAATACGGCCTACATCGCCAAATGGGACGGCGGCACGTGGTGGGCGCTGGGGACGGGGATGGATAGTACGGTCTGGGCCCTCGCGGTCGATAACGGCACACTCTATGCCGGGGGCGACTTCACCTCTGCTGGTGGCGAGGCGGATACGACCTACATCGCCAAGTGGGACGGCAACGCGTGGTCGGCGGTGGGAACGGGGATGAATGATCCTGTCGGCGCCCTCGTGGTCGATAACGGCACTGTCTACGCTGGGGGCTGGTTCACCTCTGCTGGTGGTGTAGCGAATACGGCCTACATTGCCAAGTGGGACGGCAACGCCTGGTCGGCGCTGGGGACGGGGATGAGTAGTGATGTCCATGCCCTCGCGGTTAGCAACGGCACTATCTACGCCGGGGGCTGCTTTACCTCTGCTGGTGGTGTGGCGAATACGACCTACATTGCCAAGTGGGACGGTAACACCTGGTCGCCGCTTGGAACGGGGATGAATAGTAATGTCGACGCCCTCGCGGTCAGCAACGACACGCTCTACGCTGGGGGCGCATTTACCTCTGCTGGTGGCGTACCGAATACGAACCGCATCGCCAAGTGGGCCCTGCCGCCATCCAAGGGTGACGTCGACGGCGACGGCGATGTGAACCTCATCGACGTGCGATTGTGTCAGCAGATAGCGACGGGCGCTATCCCCGGTACTGCTGCCCAGCGCCAACAAGCCGACGTAGATGGCGACGGTGACGTGGACATGCACGACGTAACGGCCTTGGCCGAATACGTGACCGGCATCCGAGACACGCTGCCATGAGGATCAAGAACAGGCGAGCAACGAGGAGTCAAGGAGGAACGATGCGGGCAAGGACGCGTTGGGCGATCCTGTGCACGCTTGGTCTGGGCCTAGCGCTGGCCCTCACCGCGTGTATGGGGTTCTGGAATACACCGCTGCAACTAGCCAAGCTGTTTGTCAGTGGCATCACAGTGACTGGGTCACAAGGGACAGTCTTCATCGCAGTCGCCGATATGCCATCCGGTGGTGCTGCATCGATCGGGTTCGGCACAGTGGGAGATCCAGCCATCACGATCTCCAATATCGACGAGACAACGATTGCCGTGCAAGGACTGACTGGGTTTACAGCACTGGCGTGGCAGTTCGCGGCTACAGGCGGAACCATCATCGCTGCCAACGCGAATACAGGGGTGGTCAGTGGCCAAATCCTCAAGATTACTTTTGAGGTGACTGCCGCGAATCCAACATTCACTGTCGTTGACGCGAAGGTTACATTGGGGAGTCACACAAATATGCTGATTACTGGCTGGGGGCGCGGCGACAAGGACTACTACACCAAGTAAAGGGGGTGAGACGAATGACAAAGCGAATCTTCATCACGGCAATACTGACGATCGGGCTGTTCGGACTCACCTTGATGGCGGAGAGTCCATTTACATACACGTGGGACAATACGCTGAGCTTTGATCCAGATGGGACACTTTTCCTCGCGGCATTCGAGTCTGTCATTCAGATCGACTACAGTGTTGGTTCGTTCATGGCCACAAGCCGATCGGAATTCCAGCGGTTCGGGCTTCTGTGGCAGGAATTCAACACTAGCGGAAGACTTGGCGGGTTAAACGTCCAAGGCGATGTCCTGTTCGGACCGTCTACCGATAACTATCTCTATGCGCAAGCGATTGCTTCTGTAAGCATTGCCGGGATTGATGTTGGTATCTACTTCGCTCATTTGAGCGATGCTGTGCTGGGTGGTGCAGCGGACGGGTTTGCTGTCCGGATCGCCCAGAGCACAAGCTTCTTTGACCTGGTCAGCATCACCGAACTCGGTGCACGAATCGCCGACGATGACTTTGATGGGATTACCATCGTCCATGCAGCGTCAGGGCTGTCGCGCAGTTACATCACCGATCCTGTGGTTCCAGGACAAGGATTCACGGGCGAGAAAGTGACAATAAGTGGCTTGAGCGTTGGCTGCGTTGAAGACATCAAGGCGACCTTGTACATGACGCGTGAGGGGTTCGACTACATCTTGTTTGAACTCAATGGGATTGACAGTGGAATCTCGTGGCTCACGTTTGATCTTGCCGTGAAATTTGAGGTTCAAACCAAGTCAGTCACCCTGACGCCGGCATTGGTTGTGGGCGACGTACTGTGCCTGACTCCATATCTTCGTCTTGTACCGACCTCCTCGACATTCTCGATCGATGGGATCATCTTGGGGGGATTGGATCTAACATTCAGTTGGAATGGGGTGACGCTTCGCGAAGTAGTTGTACTCGCTGGCGGGCAGTACGTGATCACAACACCTGAGTACGGTAGCCTGCTTGAGTCCATTGCCGATGCGGTAGAGAACGGCCACACGTACTATGCCCAGTATTGGGAGCTGCTGTCACTGGAAGTTGACGGAGAGGCATGCTGTGGGGGCACCTATCGAGTCCTGATGAACGCGTACTTCAATGCAGGCGCTGGCGGCATCTTCGGCTGGGGGATGACATACGTGGAGGGAGAGGTCGGAATCGGCTCGCACACTACCCTTAGCAGCTCTATGACCTTTGACACAAATGGCGTTGACAAGCTCGGAGTGGGCTTCAACGTCAGTTGGTAACGAGAAGCATTCTTGAGACTCTAATGAGGGGCGGGGCGACAGTCTCGCCCCTTTGTGATTGACGGTGGCCCTTTGCTGACAGTTCCCCCAGCTGTGAAACCACGTGTCAGAGTTCGTGAACTGCATGGACTACGTAACGATTCACTCAACATCTGAAGGCCTCTGGCGCTAATTCAGCGACAAGATAGTCCCGAAGGGATTGGAACTCGTAATCATCCAAGGGAACAGTGGATTCGCTTCGTGGTACCCCTGAGAGGATTCGAACTTGCGCAATTCCCGGTTCATAAGCAACTCACAAGAGGGCGCGTGGTGTCCAATTCCTCCACATCCAGCGACAAGCGAGGGTTCTGCTCAAGCGGTTCAAGGCTTGGCGTTTCCTCCGATACAACGATTGAATCCTTCAGCTTCCTCAACGCGAGCACAAACCTAGTCTCCACTGATCCGATGGCTTGGTTGTGGGCATCGACGGCATTGCCGAGTCTGTCGCCGGCATCGGCAATGGGTTTGATGATGTCGAGGAAGCGGGTGTACAGCTCGCGGTGTTGTTCAATGGAGATTCGCCCGAGGACTCGACGTGCACGGACATGAGAGGCTCAACAAGTCGCGAAACGAGGGACTTTCGCATGTTCCTTGTATATAGTTACGCGGCATGAGCGACTCATGTGAGTACACGTGTGAAATCGGAGCCAAGCTGATAGCAGAGGAGTAGACAGATGCGGAGTACTGGATGCATGTTCCTGGCGATACTTCTAACGATTGTTATTGGATATGGAGGGTTCGCCCTCACAGGCAAGATTGCGGTTGTGCTGGGTGGCGGGCGCGGCGACCTCTCGTTCAATGACATGGGCTTCAAGGGGGCCAGCGACGCGGCGCAGCAATTTGAGCTTGAGATGGTGACCGTCCAAAGCGCATCTGCAGCGGATTTCCTTCCCAACCTGCGTAGTCTGGCCCGCACCGAGGAGTTTGATGTCATCATCAGCTTCGGTTCCCTGCTTACCGACGCAATAGAACAGGTCTCAACCGAGTTCACCGGCCAAAAGTTTGTGACAGTGGGCGGGGTGGTTCCAGACAGGGAAAACGTAATGGCCGTTGTATTTCGAGAAAACGAGATGTCGGCACTTGTAGGCGCGTTGGCCGGAATGGCTGCTGCGTACCATGGGTATTCCTACGCCGGCATCGTCCTTGGCATAGAGATTCCCGTTCTCTACCACTTTGAGGCTGGCTATCGTTTCGGCATGGATTGGGGCCTGAAGCGCTATTCCGAGGTAACCGGCAAGCCCAGCGATGTCGGTCTGCTATACACGTATACCGGAACATTTCAAGATGTCGCTGTGGGCAAGACAGCGTCCGAAGCGATGCTCGCACAGGGGGCTGCTTCCATCTACAACGTTGCGGGAGCCCTGGGTCTCGGCGATCTGGAAGCCATCACTGAATATCATGAAACCGCAGGCACAGTCTTTGGCCCTCCCTACTACTTCGGGGTCGATGCCAATCAGGACTACCTCGGTGGTGGATTTCACGGCCTCGCAAGCGGGGTGAAGCGGATTGATGTCGCAACGTACCGAGCCGTTGAGTCCGTGGTCAATGGCACCTTCCAAGGCGGGATTACCAGCCTGGGCTTGGCGGAGGGTGGAGTGGGGATTAGCGATCTGGATGACCTGGTGGAGTTCATTGATTTCGGCGTGGCGGGAGGCGCCATCGCCCCCGACGCTTTCTACAGCACCGTGGCGAACTGGGCTCAAAACCGCTCGACGGTCCCAGCATGGATCTGGCAGGCCATCAATGAATTGGAGGCCGGTATTCTCGATGGGGCCATTATGGTTCCGACAGCGGATAACCGCGATGAGATGGAAGCGCTACGGGTGCTCTACGAGCTTGAGGTACCCCAGGGAACGTAGCGAGCCGCTGGATCGACCATCCGTTCGAGTTGTCTCGTCCGATCGTACCAGCGGTGTGCATGCGCTTCTCCTGAGGGCTTGGCATGGCCTCACACGAATAAGAAGCGCTTTCTCACTAGGACGTGCTCGATGTGCTACTCCCCCACATCCAACGGCAAACGCGGATTCTGCTCGAGTGGTTCGGGAGATGGCAGTCTCCCAAGCGGACTTAGCTCTGCTATCCTTTGTGCCAGATGGATGCATTATTTGTGTGCGGTCGTCTAACGAACTAGAATAAACCTCATGGTAAAAGAGGATGGTATCCGATGGCGTCAAGGATTGATCCTAGAGGTTTTCTAATTGCGACAGCCGTGTCACTTGGGTTGAGTGTGGGTGCGTTCCGTATCCTCTACTTCAACATCGGTCCGACTTACGTTCTCCACGCGCTGATCTACTTCCCGCTCTGCATTGCCAGCGGAGCCTTCTATGTGGGGATCACGGTGAAACGTCGCCCCGATCTCAGCATCTCATTGCTGAGCTTTGGAGGTGCATTGACCGCAATCCTCCCGGCGTTCGTTCTCACTGTTGCAGATACCGCTCTCGTGTTTGCGGTTGTGTTCGCGATTGTCGGTGCGGCGCTTGGGTGCGTCGGCGCTGTCGTTTATGCGATGTGGGACGAGGCCAGATTCCTCCGACGAAATCGGCAATCCGACACTCCACGTGCATTGCCTCGATCTCGCAGACGGAAGATCTGAATCGGCTCAATCCGTATCCATGCCGATCACAGGGGGCAGACTTTCATTTGCCAGAGTTCTGTCACTCCCTTGCAGTTCGCAGAAGGAGCGTAGTCGCCTACTCCCCCACATCCAGCGGCAGTCTCGGGTTCTGCTCGAGTGGTTCGAGAACCGGCGGTTTTTTGGATGCGACGGCCGAATCTTTCAGCTTCCTCAGCGCGGGCATGAGGCGTGATTCCATCGATCCAATCGCTTGATTATGGGCATCGACGGCTTTGCCGAGTTTGCCGGCATCGGCGATGGGTTTGATGACGTTGAGGAAGTGCGCGTACAACTCTCGACCTTGATCGGCGATCAGCCGAGCGTTTTCGGCAATGTGATACTGCTGCCAGCCGAACGCGGCGGCTCGCAGCAAGGCCAGCAACGTCACGGGCGAGGCCACCAGAATCCGCTGCTGAATCTCGTATTCGAGTAGGTCCAGATCTTGTCCAAAGGATACGGATGCTATCGACATGTTTGCCTCATGCCAAGAGGCAATGCATGCTCAAAACATGAAGAAGATGCCGTACGTCTACTGGCAACACGAGGACATGTGGATTCGGGTACTTGCAGGAATTCCCCGACTATTGGACTCAAGGCGTATCACGCGAAGAGCTTGAAGAGCACCTAAGAGATCTATTGGAAGATTCTGCTAGTAGCGTTATTCCCGAAGTCCGCCGCATGGCGGAACTTCACGTTTCATGAAGCGACACGACCTCATTCGCCAGATCATGGAAGATGGCTGCATTCTTATTCGCCATCGCGAAATCAAGGAACCATTGGCGCAGCACATCCTGAAGATGCTTTCAAAGTAAGGCTGTTCGTCTGGAACCGACAGAGATCAACTTCTTTCATCGGATGCGAGGTCAAGTCCTGCAATCCAACACTAGGAATTGGTGGATTCTGCTTGCTCGTCTGTCGAATCCAGAGGTAGTTGTGTCTTGCGTTCTATTGGCTCTGGACTGGGCAGCTCCTTCGTCGGAGCGACTTTGTCCCTGAAGTCCTCCAATGTCTTCCGAAGGCGACTTTGATATGAGCTGATCGCCTTGTTGTAAAACTCGACTGCTTTGTCCAGGCGTTTGCCCAATTCCTGGAGATGCCCCAGGAAAACGACAACGCGATCGTGCAACTTCCCGCCCTCTCTTGCGATTTCCTGAGCGTGTTCGGCGATCTGATGCTGCTGCCAGCCATAGGCAACAGCCTTAAGAAGGGCGAGGAGGGTAATCGGTGTGGTCAGGAGGACGCGCTGGTCGATACTGTAGTCAAGGAGCTTCGGATCGTGATCAAACGCCTTGGAGAAGATCGCTTCACTAGGAACAAACATCACCACGATGTCCGGCGAACGATCGAACTGGTTCCAATACTCACGGCGGCTCAATGCTTGCACATGAGTCCGGATAGCTTGTGCTGCTGCAGCCGGATTGATCTCCGCAGTCTCGCCGCTCTCGGAGTCTGAGAGGAGAACCGGGGCCTTGGCGTCGATAGGCAGGATCCCTTCATTCGGCAGGAACACAGTGGCATCTGGTCGCCCTTGCTCCGTTGTGGCTTGCAGACGGTAGTGTATGTTCTTGGTCATCCCCGAGAGAACCAGAACACGCTCAAGCTGATACTCACCCCACGAGCCCCGCTGTGTCGACGACTGAAGCGCTTTTCTTAGTGACACGGCTGAATCTCGAAGCTGGGTCTGCGCACTGTCCAACGTACGAAGTTGTTCGCCCAGACCTTTGTACGCGCCTTCACGTTTCTGCTCCAATGCGCGGACGTGCTTGTCCATTTGCTTGAGGGACTCAGCAAGCGGATCCACGAGCCCCTTGAGCTCCTTCTGGGACTCGCTGAGGAATTGGCCCTTATTCTTGGCAAGTGCGTCGCTTGCAAGGGCGGTAAAGGTTGTCTTCAGTTCTTCTCTCGCGATTTGCGACCACTCAACCTTTTCAGATTGTGCCTGCCGCTCAGTTTGGAGTCGGGCAATCTCGATTCGGTAGGATTCCTGCTTGGCTCGATTTCGGATGTAAAGCACTGTGGCAGTGACAAGGCTGCCGGTCACGAGTCCGATCCCGATTCCCATCAAGAGGTCCATCGATGAATCCCTCCGAATACTTCGTTGAAGTAATCATACACCAGGCATTGGACAAGGCACGAGTAGGCGGTATATCCGACCGGCAGAAGCCCGTAGTGTAGGCTTCTGCGAGCGACTCAGCGTGTCGCTGAGTAGTCATTCACAAGAGATCGAATGGCTACGCCAATTCGATCTCGCCGGATTCGCCGGTGTAGCCGCGCAGAAAGTGGCCACGGATGCCATCGACGCGAATGAGCACGTAGTCGGGATCGGACGGACCTTCCGGCCAGTCGTCTTCCCACTCGTTGCGCCACAGCGTCTTCTGCCGATCGGCGTCGTCAACGATGTGGGCGTGGCCGTGAAACGAGGCGTAGTTGTAGCGGGCCGAGTCTACGAACAAGGCCGTCACGCGGGGGTTGGCCTGTATCTGAGTGACCTTCCGCGAGGCCCGTGAGGTGGCGAACCACATCGTCTTGCCATCATGATCGATCAAGTGCATGGGCCGCGATTGCGGGAAACCGTCCTGAGAACCGATTGTCGCCAGCAATGGATAGGGAATGGAATCCACGATTTGCCAGAACGTCTGTGCGCCGCCGGGGACAAATTCTTCGGCGTCGCGCATCTCGGAGGTATGGAAGATGAAGGGATCGGCGATCTCGAAGGTGTGAACGACCTGCTCCACCAGTGTGTCGCGAATCAGCAGTACGGGCACGCTGCCCGATTGCAGCAACCGGCGAACGGCGTGGGAGTGTCCTCCGCCCTCCATCTCCAATCGGCCGATTTCGTCGATGAACACGACGGGGGTTTCGTTCAGAGCCTTGACGATGGTGCGATCGGCCAAATCCAACCCGGCTTGCGAGAGGTAGAACTTGCCGATTTGAATGTCCGACGGCTCCAAACCGGCGAACGGATGGGTGGCATTGGTGGCCAGGTCAATGATCGAATACCCGATCGTTTCCTCGTCCTTGAGAAGGCGGGGAGCGAGAATGCCTCCGGCTTGAATCCCGTAGCTGCGCAGCAGAGACAAAAGCCGGAGGCCGGTCGCCGTCTTGCCCGATCCGATACCTCCGACGAGCAAGATCGGCTGTTTCTTTCTTTGTTTCTCCATTTGCGCCCGGATGAGTTCGACCACCGGCGCCAGCGGAGATCCAAAGACGGGTTCCATAGTCAGCCTGCGTTTTCCAAGCCGACGGCTTCGTTGAATTCGACAATCAGCTTGTCGATTTCGGGCACGAGGCCGTGGATGCTGCCCCAGTAGTTGTCGTAGTCGTACCACTGCCGGTCGAGCTCGTCCGCGCTTAAGCCCATCTGCTCGATCCAGGTGAAGTACTTGAGGTTATGGATTCGCTTGCGCTCGCGATAGCCCAACTCAATCATGGCATCGGTCTTGAGTCCCAGCAGATGGCGGTTGTGATCGGCGGCCGCTTGGGTCTCGGTGTAAGGGCCGAATTCCTCGTTCAGCTCCTGCAGTCGCGTCTGGTACATCTCCATGGAGTCGGTGAGCACGGTGAGCACGACATCGGAGCCGGTGAGCTCGTAGTACTTGGCGAACTTGATGGCCGACAATAGGTTGGCTACGCCGGAGATGCCCAGCAGTTCCAGCTGATTCACATAATCTTCGTTCAGATCGAGAGATTGGAGATACTTCTTCCCGGCGGGTTCGTTGAACAGCCGGATCAGGCACATGGGGTCCTCGTCGTCGATGGCCACCACGAAGTCGGTGTTCTTGACGTTGTGAATCCACGGAATGTGCTTGTCTCCGATGCCTTCGATGCGGTGGCCGCCGAAGCCGTTCTCCAGCATGGTCGGACACTGCAGAGCCTCGGAGGCGATCAACTTGGAGCCCGGGAACTGTTCCTTGAGGTAGTCGCCGCAGCCCATCGTTCCGCCTGAGCCCGACGTCAGCACAACACCGGCGTAGGTATCACCTTTCAGTTCGATGCCCAGCACTTCTTCCATGGCATGGCCGGTGACGTCGTAGTGCCAGAGGTGATTCCCGAATTCCTCGAACTGGTCGAAGATCATGACGTTGTCGCGGGTGGCCTGCAGCTCCTTGCACTTCTGGAAGATTTCCCACACGTTCGATTCGCAGCCGGGTGTGGCGATGACTTCGCCGGCCACCTTGGACAGCCATTCGAACCGCTCCTTGGACATCTCCTCCGGCAAGATGGCAATCGAATCACAACCCAGCAAGGCCGAGTTGTAGGCACCGCCGCGGCAAAAGTTGCCGGTGGAGGGCCAAACGGCGTTGTGGAAGGTGGGATCGAATTGTCCGGTCACCAAACGAGGCACCAGACAGCCGAACGTGGCGCCGACTTTGTGGGCGCCTGTCGGGAACCATTTTCCGACCAGCGCAATGATGCGGGCATCGACGCCGGTGATCTCGGACGGGAATTCCATGTAGTTGACGCCGCCAAAGCCGCCGCCTTGCAGCACGGGTTCGTTCTTCCAGGTTATGCGAAACAGGTTCAGCGGATGCAGATCCCACAGTCCGTGAGACTTGAGCCCTTCTCTGATGGAAGCGGGGATGCGCGACGGATCCTTCATCTGCTCGAACGTGGGAATGATGATGCCGCGTTCGCGCGCCCGTTGTAGGGTGTTTTGAAGCTTGTCTTCGTGTTTTGTCAGGTCAATCATTGGCTTAGTACCTCGTTGTGATTGTGGAGTAATGGCGGTAATGCTATCATGCAGCTTGGCAACTTTGCAAGCTACGTTCAGAAGAGATATTGAGAGGGCATATGCACGATTCGGTCGTTCGAAACGGCACGGTGGTGAATCCGCTGTCCGCGCAAAAACTCGACATCGGAATTGATGGGGAGACCATAGCTGCCCTCGGGCACAACCTGTCCGGACACCATGTCATCGACGCTGACGGCATGTTGGTGTTCCCCGGCGTGATCGACGCGCATACACACATGAATCTGCCGGTTGCCGGCACGCGTTCGTCGGACGACTTCTTCACGGGAACAGTGGCTGCGGCATTCGGAGGCGTGACCAGCATCTTCGACTTCACCGTCGGCTCTCCGCAGACCTCCATTCCCCTGGACATCGACCGTCGGATGGACGACATCCAGCCTGCTGTGATTGACGTTGGCTTGCACGCGGAAGTGGTGGGCTGGACGCCGGAGGAGTCGGGACAATTCGCCGACGCTCGCCGACGTGGCGTGACCAGCTTCAAGTTCTATACCGCCTACGAGGCGTCCGGCCGTAGGACCACGCCGGCCGTCATGCGCAAGGCGTTCGAGCACCTGGCCGATTTGGATTGCGTGGCCTTGGTCCATTGCGAGGACGAGGAACTGATCCAGTCGATCATGGATTCGCTGACTTCGGATCAGATGGCCGACATGGCCACGTTGGCGCAAGCGCGGCCTGATTTGTGCGAGGCTACGGCCGTTTCGCAAGTCGGGCACGTGGCAGCGGAGACAGGGTGTCGAATCCACATCGTACACGTGTCTTCGGCCAAGGGTCTGACTGCTGTTCAGGAAGCGCGCAAAGCGGGTGCCGCCGTCACTGCCGAGACTTGTCCGCAGTTCCTCGTGCTGGCAGCCGATTCCTATGATCGCATGGACGGGCACTTGTTTTCGGCCAGTCCGGTGTTACGAACGCTGGCTGACCAATCCGCCCTGTGGAAGGGATTGCGGGATCGCGGACTCGATCTCGTGGCCACCGACCACTGCCCGTTCACCCGGGAGCAGAAGGATTGGCGGGGTTCGTTCATCGATCTGCCCTACGGCCTACCCGGGGTGGAGACACTGCTTCCCATCCTCTATTCCGAGGGCGTGGGCAAGGGATTGCTGGCGGTGACCGACATCCCCCGGCTGTTGTCCGAGGGACCGGCGCGAACGTTCGGGATCGAGGATCGCAAAGGCGCGCTCGAAGTAGGATTGGATGCCGATCTGGTGATCTTCGATCCCTCGATCGAATGGGAGCTGTCGGCAACGTTCTTGCACATGCGCACCGATTTCTCGCCGTACGAGGGTTGGAGCATGACCGGCAAGCCGGTGTCGACGATGTCTCGCGGTGAAATCATAGTCCAGGATGGGGAATTCATTGCTCAAGAAGGACGCGGGAAATTCCTGTTCCGCGATCGTTCTTGAACCGTTTTGCGATTGCAAATCAGTCAGGCTATCATACAGGTTGGCTGTGAAGGATGGACTCTATGATCGAGGAAGCTGGATGACGTTCGAGAAAGTTCGACCGCAAAAGGTAAGTGCCATTGCCGCGGAGCAGATCGTGGACGCGATCCAACGTGGCGATTATCCGGTGAGCAGCAAATTGCCTTCCGAGTTCGAGTTGGCTGAGCAGATGGGTGTGAGCCGACCGTCCATCCGGGAAGCTCTGTCAGCGCTTCAGGCGACGTCGATCATCGAGTCTCGTCCGGGAAGCGGCAACTACGTCCTTCGAAAACCGAGCTCTTCCGAGGAACGCGACACCGTTCACTTGATCGAATCCGAAACCGGCTGCCTGGAGGTCATGGAAGCGCGAGGTGTGCTCGAGCCCCCGGTTGCGGCATTGGTCGCCGGGAAAGCGACCGCCGACGACTTGGTCCGGTTGAAGGAACTCATCGCCGAAATGCGCGAGTACGCGGCTCAGGACAATTTTGATTCCTATTTCGAAGCGGACAAGAAATTCCACATCACATTGGCCGATGCGTCCGGAAACGCACTGGTGAAGTCCGCGTTGTCGCCGTTGTTGGATACGATGGATCATCGCGTGTACCGGGAGTTCACCCGGCACTACTATTTGAAGAACGTCGACGATATGCAGCACGTCGTTGACTTACACCACGAGATTCTTGACGCCATCGAAGCGAATGATGAGAAAACGGCATTCGCTAAAACGGTTGAGCATTGGGATCGCATGCGAGAGATATGGGAAGCCTGAAGCGTTCCGCTTTAGGCTTCTAGGAGTATGGCAACTCAACAAGTAAATTGGCTGTTGAGTTGCTTTGAGAATCCGTTGTGCGGATTTTGTGGTTTGATGTTGACAAGAACGAGCTTTTCTCTGCGCGCTCTGCGGTGAAATTGGGGTGTGCAAGGAAGGGGAACATGAACTTGTCAGATCAGCGGGTTCTCTGGCTGTGCGAGGTAAGAGAGACCTGATTTCTGTGCGGTGAGATGTTGGCAATAGATATGCTGGAAGATGGATTCGCTTTAACGGATCTAAACGAATATACAGAAACTGACGTATGGAAGGGTGATCGAATGGAAGGCGGAAAGAAGACGGTCGTTGTTGCTCTCGGTGGCAATGCGATTATTCAACCGGGGCAAAAGGGCACGTTTGACGAACAGATGGCCAACGTGCATGTAACGTGCGCGCAGTTGGCACACATGGTCGAATCGGGCAGATACCGCGTTGTGGTGACCCACGGCAACGGTCCTCAGGTCGGCAACCTGCTGCTTCAAAACGAGGCAGGCAAAGAAGTGGCCGCGCCAATGCCGTTGTTCGTTCTTGGCGCGGAATCCCAGGGTTTGATCGGTCTTATGATCCAACAGAATCTGGGTAATCTGCTGGCCGCTCGGGGCAAGGGCGATATTCCCATTGCCACGGTTGTTACTCAGGTGGTGGTGGACAAGAACGACCAAGCTTTTGCCAATCCCACCAAACCCGTAGGTCCGTTCTATTCCGAGGAAGAGGCCAAGGCCCTGGAATCGGAAAAGGGCTACAACGTCCGTGAGGATGCGGGTCGCGGTTGGCGCCGCGTCGTACCGTCTCCGGATCCGATTGAGATCAACGAGAAGGTCGCCATTCGGCAGCTGGTTGAAGCCAAGACCATCGTCATTGCTTCTGGCGGCGGCGGCATTCCCGTCATCCGCGAGAACGGAAAACTTGTCGGCGTTGACGCGGTCATCGATAAAGACCTGGCCGGTGAACGACTGGCTGCCGATGTCGGAGCGTCGATCTTCATGGTTCTCACAGATGTTGACAGTGTCCGCCTGAACTACAAAACGTCGGACGAACAGGTGCTTTCCAAGATCAGCGTCGACGAAGCCAAGAAATATGCGGAAGAGGGCCACTTCGCCAAAGGTTCGATGGACCCCAAGGTGCGAGCGGCCATTCGTTTTGTCGAAGCGGGTGGTGAGAAGGCGATTATCACGTCGCTGGATCAAGCGGTTGCCGCGTTGGAGGGCAACGCCGGAACAACCATTACAAAGAACTAACACAGGAGGCACTTTAATGTCCAGCACAACTCTTCGTGGCCGCGACTTCATCACGTGGCTCGACTTCTCTCGTGACGAAATCGAGGCGATGCTCGATACGGCCCACGACCTGAAGAGGAAGTTCATTCGGCGGGAACCCCACAAGGTTCTCGAAGGTCAGACCCTGCACATGATGTTCTACAACTCATCATTGCGAACGCGGAATTCGTTTGAAGCCGGCATGACGCAGCTGGGTGGGCATGCCCACTTCCTTCAGCCGGGCGCCGTGTACACGCCGGCCCTCAAGGGCGATGAAGTCGCCTATTCGACCGAGCGCATTTCCGACGTGGCGCGTGTACTGGCGGAAATGGGTGACGCCATTGCCATCCGTATCTACGGAAAGCCGACGGGCTGGGAATACGGCAAGGGCAACCGTATCGTGCGCGAATTTGCCAACTGGTCCAAGATCCCCGTTATCAACATGGAAGACGACGTCTACCACCCATGCCAGGCGCTGGCCGATGTGATGACCATGCAGGAGAAACTCGGTCATAACCTACAGGGCAAGAAGTTCGTTATGTCCTGGGCCTATTCCGGGTCGGTCGCAAAGCCGCTGGCCGTGCCGCAGTCGGCCATCACTTCGGCGGCCATGATGGGCATGGACGTGACGCTGGCTCATCCCGAGGGCTTGGATCTCGATCCCAAGATTCTTCAGGCAGCCAAGGACCTGGCCAAGAAGAACGGCGGTTCGTTCAAAATCTCGTACGACATGGACGAGTCGTTCCAGGGCGCGGAAGTGGTTTATCCCAAGGCGTGGACTGTGCAGCCTACGGACGGTTCCGGCCTGATGGACGAGTCGGTGGCCAAGCCGATCTTCGAAGCGAACAAGCATTGGATCTGCACCAACGAGAAGATGGCGCTCACGAATGACGCCTACTACATGCACTGCCTGCCCGCCGACCGTGACATGGAAGTTACCGACGAGGTCATCGACGGTCCGAATTCGGTGATCATCGAAGAAGCGGCCAACCGTCTGCACGCGCAGAAGGGCATGATGGCCCTGATCATGGCTTAGGCTGCACCACAAGAGCATCACCCCAGAGAACGCGGAGGACGCAGAGATGGAACAGGGGGAAAGACTAAATCAACTCACGGAGAAGGCAATTGGCGCGGCCATGGACGTGCACGCTGCGCTAGGACCAGGCCTCCTAGAGTCTGCGTATGAAGCCTGTTTGGAGTTTGAGCTTAAGCGCCGCGGACTGAATGTAGAGCGGCAAGAAGCCCTGCCTATAGTATACCGAGATGTCGAGCTCGATGGCGGCTATCGCTTGGACCTTCTCATTGAGGGCAGCGTAATCGTCGAGGTCAAGGCTGTTGCCGAGCTTGCGCCGATCCATGAAGCGCAGCTGCTCTCATACCTCCGATTATCGGGTTGCAGGGTAGGGCTTCTTGTGAACTTCAACGTGCCACGGCTGAAGGACGGCATCACGAGGCTCGTTCACAACCTTCCAGACCCTCAGCGCCTCTCTGCGAACTCTGCTGTAGACGCCGTATCCAATGAACACACCGCTGAGAAACACGAAGAGAGGAGAGCCGAGAATCCAGGTAATCTTGAGCTTTCCTGTGGTTCCGGCGCGGGCAGTATTTGTGGTCCCCTGCGTATCTCTGTGTTCTCTGCGGTGAGTGCCGTTTCATGAAGGAGGAAGTATGAGTTGGTTCGATTTGGCTGGACGCGACCTCATCTCCGAGCTCGATTGGACGCGAGAAGAGTACGACATCGCGATGAAGGTCACCGATCAGATGAAGGGGTTGTACTACAGCGGTCAACCTCACAAATACCTGGAAGACAAGACGTTCGACATGCTGTTCTTCGCCGGCTCCACGCGGACGCGCTTGTCGTTCGAAACCGGCATGATTCAACTGGTCGGACACTCGCAGTTCCTTAACCCCACGGCGATGCGTCTGTCGCTGGAGGATACGCCGTGAGCCGGCGAGACCGTGAAGGACACGGCCAAGGCGATGGCTCGGTTCTGTGACGGCATGGGTATCCGTCTGCTGGATGACTCCATCGACAGCTACGGCTACGGCGATCTGGTCATGCGCAAATTTGCCGAACACGCCGAAGTTCCCGTCATCAACATGGCGTCGGACATCAACCATCCCTGCCAATCGCTGACCGATATCTACACCATGCACGAGAAGCTGGGCGGCGACGTCAAGAACAAGAAGATCGTGATCATGTGGGCATATACGCCGTGGATTCGCGGTCGTTGCTCGGTTCAGGGAACGGCGCTCATCTCGGCGATGTACGGGATGGACGTGGTCGTCGCGAATCCGCCGGAACATGATCTTGATCCGGTGGTGATGGGACAGTGTCGCGATCTTGCGGCCGCTTCGAGCGGTTCGTTCGAGATCTCGCACGACCTCGACAAGGCGCTGGAAGGCGCCACCGTCGTCTTCCCGCGCAATTGGTTCACCGGCGATCGCTACGAAATCGGCAAAGAGAAAGAACACGAAATCGCCATTCGTTACAAGGATTGGCGCTACACGGAGGAAAAGCAGGCCTTGACGAATCCGGGCCATCTCCTCCAATGTATGCCGATTGACCGTGGGCACGAAGTCGATCCAGAGGTGTGCGACAACGAGTTGTCATGGATCTACGACCAGGCCGAGAACCGACTGCACACGCAGAAGGCGATTATGACGCTAACGATGGGAGGCCGCCTGTAGCAATGACGAACGAGCGGACAACCCTGATTGGAGCCGGCGTGCCGCGCCCTGATGCGGTGGACAAGGTGCGGGGCGATGCGAAGTACGTCGACGATCTCGCGTTTCCTGGCATGCTTCATAGATGGGTTGTCCGCAGTCCTTACCCGCACGCCAAGGTGCTGAGCATGGATGTGAATTCCGTGCTGGGGAACCCGGACGTGACCTGTGTGATCACGCATCAGGACATACCCGGAGACAACGTGGTGCATGTCATCTATGATGATCAACCGGCGTTGGCCCAAGACGTGGTTCGCTACGTCGGCGAGCCGGTGGCTCTTGTTGCCGCGGCCACACGGAAGGCGGCCAAGATGGCTGCCGAAGGCATGAACGTCGAGTATGAAGAGCTCGCTGTGATCTCCGATCCGGTGGAGGCGCTTCGTCCCGAGTCGCCTGTGATCGTTTCACTGCAGGAAGCGGCCGAAGGCGGCGGAAACTTGTTCAATCAAATGATACTCTGCAAGGGCGATGCCGATCGGGGCTTCGCTGAAGCCGATGTCATCGTAGAAGGCGAATACGAAACCGGCTATCAAGAGCATGCCTACATCGAGACCCAAGGCGCGATCGCCGTTCCGGAAGAAAATGGCGGTTTTGCCATCTATGCGTCGATGCAGTGTCCGTTCTACGTGCAGAGGGCGGTCTCCAAGGTTCTCGGCCTGCCCATGTCCAAGATTCGCGTCATCCTGGCGACGACCGGCGGTGCGTTCGGAGGCAAGGAGGACGTCCCTTCGCAGATCTGTTCGCTGGCTGCCTTGATGGCGTGGAGAGTGCACCGTCCGGTCAAGCTGGTTCTGGATCGGGGAGAAGATGTGCTGACCACCAGCAAGCGGCATCCATCGCGCGTTCGCTATCGGACCGGTGCCAAATCGGACGGCACGATTACGGCCATTGGCGTCGATGTCATCCTCAACGCAGGAGCGTATCAAACGCTTTCGTCGGCCGTCCTTTGGCGCAGCCTGTGCACCGCGGCCGGTCCCTATCGCATTCCCCACGTCAAGGTGAATGCCAAGTCGGTGGCCACAAATACGGTGCCCAATGGCGCGTTCCGAGGATTCGGCAGCCCACAAGTCATCTTCCCGCATGAAGCGCAAATGGATCTGCTGGCTGAGAAGCTGGGGATGGACCGTGCCGAGATCCGGCGACGCAATGTCTTGAAGCCGGGAGATCGGTCCTCGACAGAGCAACTGCTCGAAAACAGTGTGGGAATTGCCGAATCGCTCGATCGTGCCACCGAGATGATCGGTTGGAAGGATCGGTTGGCAGCCGTTGCCGCGTTCAATGCCGAACACGAAGGTGTGAGTCGCGGCCTCGGTATCTCCTGTGTGTTATACGGTGTGGGACTGGGAGGCAAGGCGCCGTTCTTGGACAAGGCCGGCGCCACCATGAAGCTGGAGGCCGACGGCTCGGTGGCCGTGGCGGTCGGAACGGTGGAAATGGGCCAAGGCCTCACGACATCCCTTCTGCAAATTGCTGCCGAAGAGTTGGGCATTTCCATTGAGAGAGTTCAATTGGCACCGGTGGACACATCGCGTGTTCCCGACTCCGGGCCGACAGTCGCCTCACGAGGCACCATGATGTCAGGGTTAGCCATTCTGGATGCCGCAGGGAAACTGCGTCAGCGTGTTGAAGATGTCGCCCGAGATCTGGACATTCCTGAGTCCGAGATTCGTGAACGGTGGGACGAGATCGCGAGCGCATTTTGGCTCAACAACCTCGATCCTGCGGTAGAAGGCTGGGCCAAGACCGAGCCTGTGTCCTGGGATCCGGAAACCGGGCTCGGGGACGTGTATCCGGTCTATGCCTACGCGACCCACATTGCTGAGGTGGAGGTGGATTCTGTGACCGGCGAGACGGACGTGATCGATTTCGTGGCCGTGCACGATTCGGGTCGCATTCTCAATCGAACGCTGGCCACAGGGCAAGTGCAAGGCGGAGTAGCTCAGGGCATCGGATTCGCTCTCATGGAAGATATTCCGCAACGTGACGGTTTCCTCATTGTCAATGGATTGACAACCTATCGCTTACCTACCATTCGTGACGTGGTTCCCGACATGGGAGTCGATTTCGTCGAGGCCGAGTTTCCGGCCGGCCCATTCGGGGCCAAAGGTATCGGCGAAGTGCCACTGATGGCCGCCCATGCGGCAGTGGCCGGTGCCGTCTCACACGCCGTCGGACGTCAAGTCACGCGTTATCCGCTCGATCCGGACACCGTTTCCGGACTGCTGCGGAAGCATTGATCCATTCCAAAGAGAAAGAGAAGGGCGTCAGCCCTTCTCTTTCCCACTTCCTTATCGCAAATCGCGTGTGCTACATGCCGAGCAGTGCGAACAATGCGCTGAAGTCAACGGCTCCTGCCACTACATCCGTGAGATCGGTCACTCCCAACATCCCCATGATGGTGTTGAAGAAGTTCTCAATACCCTCGGGCGGCGAGGCCATGATGATCGGCATCAATGAGTCGGCCAACGACATGCCGAGCGTCTCGGACAGTCCCGCCAGATACTCTGCGTTGTCCGCGAAGAACTGAGCGAACGCAGCTGTCAATGCGTCCGGATTGGCTTCACGAACAGCGACGATGCCGATTCCGAACAGGCGTCCCAGCACGGCGATAGACGTGAAGAACGGCGAACCGAGAGGAATCGTGTTGCCGACTTCGTCCATCTTGAGCCACTGGGCGAGTGCGGGAACAGCCGTCACGGGTTGCCAGTCAATCTGGAACGTTCCGTTCTTGATCAACGAACCGGCGAAATCGAACGATGTACCGGTCAGAGGTCCCATGGGAACAAACTGACCGCCGATCGCAATCTTGTTGACAATGGTGACTTCCTGATCGAACTCCAGGTGCAGGATGTTCGTTGTTTCTCCGGTGGTGTTGTTGAAGAACCAGACTGCCGTATCCCCCGCAATGTACGTTTCCGTCCACGGGTCAGCGGCGAAGGCAACGAGCGACAAACTCGCGACCAGGCCCAACACCAACCATAGTTTCTTGGTTCGAATCATACCAGCCTCCTTGGCGAAGTGAATGAAGCATTCTAGCCGGATGAAGCAACTCTGACAACGAAGTGCTTCTTTCGGCAAACCTATCTCCGGGACGCTGCAATCGCCTCGGCCAAGGCAAGATCCTCCGGGCGTGTTACCTTGATGTTGGTCGGATCGCCTGCAACAGTGGCGACGGACTTACCAGCCAGCAGAATGGCGGTGGCGTCGTCACGAATCTCCGGCGACGCGGCTTCAAGACAGCGGAGAATGAGGGCGCGTCGAAAACCTTGCGGCGTTTGTGCGCGAACAAGCGGATGGTTGCTCGAATTGCTCAAGGTCACGATGCGAGCCGTTGTCTTGTCGACTCGATGTAGAAGATCGGGGATCGGGAGAACGGGAATGACGGCGTTCTCATGCCGTGCCACGGTCAAGACATGCTGAATGAGGGTCGAGGATGGGAAGGGGCGTGCCCCGTCATGGATCAGCACGATGTCGCTCGTGACAGCGCGGACACCGACCAAGGCTGAATCTCGGCGAGTCTCCCCGCCTGCGACGAAGCGGCAATGGTCGGCGATCGGCTGAACCAGTTGCCGAACGATCTCTATTTCGTCGGGGTGCACGACGAGAACGAGATCGACTAATTCGGGAATGTGGGCGAAAGCGCTTACGGTATGGCAAATCAACGCTTGCCCGAAAATGGGAAGAAGGATCTTGTTCTCGTTTGTCTGCATTCGATCCCCACGCCCGGCTGCGAGGATCACTGCACTTGCGCTCATGGCGTGGATGTGTCGAGTGACGTCAGCTTTCTTAGAACGAGTGTATCCGGGTCGATGGTATAGGCTTCCCATGTGTCGGAGCGATTGGAGTTGAAGTAGATGACTTCATCGATGCCCCAATCGGGATTGATATCGTCAGCCTCGTGCGTGGTGAGACGAACCGCCTCGAGATTGGCCAAGTCGAGCATGTAGATGTCAACGTTCTCGTCACGGCTCGATGCAAACACGATGCGAGTGCCATCAGGCGACCAGGTCGGTGACCAGTCCGCATGCTTGTTGACCGTGAGCTGTCGTTCGGTGTTCGTGCCCAGATCGAGCGTGAATAACTCCAGGCTTAGTTCGGTGGTCGACTCGTATACGATCGTGGTGCCGTCCGGGCTGAGCGCCGGCTCCCAATAGGTATACTCGGTCTCGTCACCGCCGAAAAATCCGCATCCCGAAATAGCCCATAGGCAGATGACGACCAGGATTCCGGTGATAGATAGGCTTCGTTTGTTCATTACTCCATCCTTGTTAGCGCTCCCAGCGTGAGTGTTCGCCTTCCGGCTCCACGAACAACATGCGCCCGGCATCCGTCTGTAGTGTGCTCTTCACGATTGCCTTGATGGTTCGTCCGATATGACGCCGACCGTTCTCGACCACCACCATTGTGCCGTCGTCCAGATAGCCAACGCCTTGATTAATTTCCTCTCCACGGTCGATGATCTCGACAGAGATGTCTTCGCCCGGTATGAAGCGGGGCTTGACGGCATTGCAGAGCTCATTGACGTTGAGAATGGAGACGCCTTCGACTTGAGCGACTTGGTTGAGATTGTAGTCAGTTGTGATGAGAACAGCCGATTCGTCCTTGGCGAGATGAATGAGTTTCCGATCTACTTCGCGGATGGTCGGATAATCACGGGCAGTCACACGAATGGGAATGCTTTCGTCCTGCATTAGCTGATTCAGAACATCAAGCCCACGGCGCCCTTTGCGACGGCGCAGGCTGTTCGAGGAATCGGCTATGTTCTGAAGTTCGCTGAGCACGAACTCAGGTACAAGAATCTCGCCTTCCACAAATCCTGTGGCCAGCAAGCTTCCGATTCGCCCGTCGATGATGATGCTGGTATCCAGGATTTTCTTCGACGCAGTTCCGCGTCGGTTCCGCGAATTTCCATGATCTCTCCGCGCTCTTGCGATGGGAATATTGATGAGAAATCCGATCCGCAAGCCGAGCAAGCTGCCGCCGATGAGAAAGGCGCCTTGTGCAATTCGTGCTCCATCGGACGAAGGGAACACCATGGCAATGGCGTAGTAGAAGATGACCCCGACGACTGTTCCGCCCAGCCCGACCAACAGGCTGTTAAGCAACCGATGTTCGGCTCCTTCCTCCTCAAACGTGGGAGAAAGCTGTTTCCAGATAAAGGTTATCCCTGCTGCCAGGATGCCACCAGAAATTCCTCCGAGAATTGCATTGGACCACAACATGGGCATGAATCCGAATGATGGAAAGAGCTGGTAGACAACTGAGATGGCAGCACCGGTGAAGGTCAGGGATAGAAGGAACAACAGAAAATACAACACGCCCGCCACCGTCCTTTGACCATGAGCAGAAGTCCTTCGGGGAATTTCTGCTCATTTTCCTCAGATATCCTATTATACGTAGCGCTTGTATTCACTACAAGATTTCGCTATTGTAATCAGCGAATGAGGGCTCTCGGCCCTCGTGGGTGGGGGGAACTAAACTGACTACCGAATGGACCATCCGAGAGGTTCTGAATTGGACCCGTGGCTATTTCGAGAGCGCAGGAATCATGCAGCCGCGTTTGGAAGCGGAGATTCTGCTCGCGCATGCCCTTGATGCTGATCGATTACATTTGTATCTGGCTCCTGACAAACCTCTCACCATCGACGAAAGATCACGCTATCGAAGTGTGGTGCAAGAGCGTCGTTCGGGAACTCCACTTCAGCATGTGATCGGCGAGGTCAGCTTCTACGGATTGCGATTTCGCGTGGATCGCGAGGCTTTGATTCCGCGGGCTGAGACCGAAGAACTGCTGGATCAGGTGCTCCAGCTTGCTCCCCGGGATCAGGATATTCGCTGCTTGGATTTGGGTACTGGAACTGGAGTGATCGCCGTATGTATGGCTCGGTACCTTCCAATGGCTCAAGTAACAGCCGTTGACATCTCGCCCGTAGCGCTTCAGTTGGCGCGGGAAAACGCGACGCTGAACGAGGTGGATGATCGGATTGAATTCATCGAGTCCGATTGGTTCAGTCATGTCGAGGGAAGATTCGATTTCATCGTATCCAATCCTCCGTACATCTCCACTGAAGAGCTGGATGGGCTTCCCAGGGAAGTTCGAGAACACGAACCGTCCGTTGCCTTGGACGGAGGGACTGACGGGTTGGAGAAGATTCGAGCGATTGCTGCTCAACTTCGAACGTACCTTCGACCGGACGGGGTTGTTCTGATGGAAATCGGACACGATCAAGGCGTGCACGCCCAAGAGATTCTGGAGAACATCGAGCTCGCCGATGTCAGCATTGAGTGTGACATGGCAGGGAAGGACCGATTTATCGTGGGGCGATGTTCATCATGATCCAAGTTTCCGAACTGCACTTTTCCACGGAGGACGGCGTCAAGGTTCTGGAAGATATTCATCTCCACGTTGAACAGGGCGAGTTGATGCTGATCTTGGGATCGGCTGCGTCCGGAAAGTCCTTGCTCCTGGGGTTACTGGGGGCCCAAATCTTTCCGCAGCGAGGCCAGATCCTTGTACACGGACGGAACATCGCCCGGTTGGGCCCCGACAAGATGCTTACGCTGCGGCGGCGCATTGGCGTGTATCCTCAGGGCTTCGTGCCGCTTCCCAGGACTGTTCACGAGAACGTGGCTTTCAAATTACGTGCGTTGGGCAACTACCGGGAGCAAGCCGAGGAAAAGGTCCTGTACGCGCTCGAAACGACGGGATTGATCCGGCAACAAGGTGTCGATGCCCTCGAACTATCGTCGATCGATCGCATTCGGCTGGGAATTGCGCTGGCGCTTTGCCACGATCCCCTGTTGTTGCTGATCGACGAACCGTTTGAGGGATTGGCCGAAGAAGAGAAGGCGGAAATTGCTCGCCTGCTCTGCCGAATGAATACGGGACACTTCTCCATCCTTGTAGCAACTCGCGGACCGGTGCCGCCGGGATTGGAGATGTTCCGACGTATTCGGCTGGTTGACGGGATGGTAAGAGGAGCATGAATATGCAACTGTTTGTGTTCCGAGAGTTGTTGGGTGCCATTCGAGCCAAGAGTGCCACCTTCTTTACGTTTTCAGGATTCCTGCTATTCCTGTTCTTGGCTTCGGTCTCCAGCTTCTTCATGATCGCTCCAGGCAGCGTATCCACAAGTGTCGAAGGACAACCGATCGAGGAAATCCGAGTCTTCTTGTCGCCGCGGCTCTCCTCCGCAACGGTCGATCAGTGGTTCCTCGAATGGCGTGAGCGAGATGACATCGTCCGGTTGCGCTTCCAATTCGCCCAGGAGTTCGATGCGTCCGCTTCCGGGGGTGTATTCATCGTTTCACCAGCCGACACCGTGATGGGCAGTGCTTTATCCAGCGAGTTTCGGAGCATCGATGGTGTTACCGAAGTGATCGAAGTGCCGCGCGAGCCCACCATTGAAGCCCCGTATATCTCTCTCACGATTCGCATCTCATTGCTTGTGATTCTGGTGCTCTCAATCGCGGCCAGCTTGTTTTGTTCTCGGCGAGGATATCGCGAATTACTGACGGCGTTTTCCGGTGAGATCCGCATGCTGCGACTATCGGGGATCTCAGAGCGTGTCGTATTCACGCTGGTTGTCGCTCTCGGTGTTTTGATCGGACTGTTGGGAGGTCTTTTCCTGTTGGCCGTTCTGTATTTGTTGCATCAGATTGCACTTGCGAAACCCGATGCTTTTTCCCTATTCGGAGGATTGACCAGTGGAATCCGGGTCCTCGGTATGGGATTGATGGGGGTTATGCTGGGAACGTTATTCGGCGGCTTGGCCGGACTGCTCGGTGCAAGTTTGCTCCATCGACGCGAATTCGACCCCCTTCCCTGAAGGGAGGCTCGCTTCAGAACGATAATCTGCCTTTCTGTTCTATGACTCGGATTAGACCGCTGAGTCGTTTGCGATTCCCGGATCAGGTCCCGATCGACTCTGCATGGATTGGATGCCTCGTTTTGCCAGGTAGGCCATGCCGACGGCGACGAAGATCGATTCCGCAAACTTGAAGATCAGCGAATAGGCGACAACTCCGGCATTTGTAACGAACGGAATCACCAGTGCGAACACGCCGACCAGAGCTGCCTCCGCCGTTCCCAGCCCTCCCGGCGTAATCCATAAGAAGAACGACAGCATGATGGTGAAGGTGAAGATCAGCGACAACTGCGGGAACGTGAAATGAATCCCGGCGGAGAAGAGAAAGAAGAACTGAGGACGCATGTAAACAAAAAACGTGGCCACGGTTTGAAGGAAGAATGCTACCAGAGTTCCCTTCCAATGCCTCGTGAAGGCGAAATGGATCTCGTCTTCAGTTTCCGACACCTTGTTTGCCGCCTTCTCGAGTGCAGTCTTCCAACGAGGGAAGGGCTTGCTCAACAAGCGGATAATGCGGCTGATCCATTTGAAATTGCCGGCGAAATTAACCAAGCCGACCAGAATCCAAAACGTGACGAAACCGATGGCGGACGCAAGTAGCCGTCGCTCCGACGGTGGGATCTGGGGAGAAGACAGCGCATAGAAGCTTCCCATCAGAATGAACACGATCATGCTGAGGCCGCCTAGGAAGCGTTCGACCACAATGGTGGCGAAGATGCGGGTGGTCGGGGCGTCCGACTTGGCCACGACGAGTAATGCTCGCACCGGTTCTCCTCCGAAGTACAAGGTCGGTGTGAGATAACTGACGGCATAGCCGGCCAAACGAGCTCCGATGATCACTCGCAGCGGAAGACGAATGCCGTAGGAGCGCAGAATCACCCACCAGCAAAGGATCCAAAACGTCATCGAGATCAGCACATTGCCTAGGACGCTGAGAATGCCGAACGCTCCCAGTGCATGCATCTCGGCAAACATTTTTCGCCATCCTACGAAATACAACACCGCAGCCAGGATGGCGAACCCAATGGCGATCGAAAGAATGATCTTCCACCCGTTCCGCTTAACCCTCATGGCAAGCATGCTAACACAGGCGTTTCGAATCGTTCAAGAAATTTATCGGATGGTGATGGAGCCTACGTCTCGTCTGCGATCGCTCCGAGAATCAGCTTCAGAGCAGCAGTAATCGCACTCTCGCGTACTTGAGATCGGTCCCCGGGGAATCGATGCTCCTCGACGTGGGTGCGTTGGGGGCCGGCTACCGCGATATAGACTAACCCCACCGGTTTTTCGGCCGATCCACCGCCAGGACCGGCAATACCCGTGATGCTGACGCCGAAATCGGTCTTGAATCGGCTACGGCTCCCTTTCGCCATGGCGATGGCGGTTTGCGAACTGACGGCACCATGGTGTGTCAAGGTCTCCCGGGGTACGTCGAGCAGTTGCAGCTTGACGTCGTTGTGATAGGCGATAACACCTCCGATGAAGAACGCCGACGCTCCAGGAATTTCCGTAAGCAAGCGTGAAAGCCCTCCGGCGGTGCAAGATTCGGCAGTGGCCAGCGTGAGATCTCGATCCGATAATACGGCGGCAAGACGCTCTTCGAGCCTCATGGCTTGATACCTCCCTTGTCTGGTAGAGACGTTACCGCATGATTGTGTTCGGGGTCATGCGAACGTGTCCACATGCACTCAGATTGCAGTGGACATCGCTCACAGTCCGGTCTTCTTGGATGGCAGGTCTCGCGGCCCAAGCGAATGGTCAGCAAATGCAGCCGCTGCATAAGAAGCGGATCGGCCGGCAGTAGTTGGTTCAACCGCGGATGCGGGTCGCCTCGTTCCGGAACAAGCCCCATGCGACTCATCACCCGCCGTATGTGCGTATCGGCTGGGAAGATCGGTCGATCGAACGAGAAAAGCAGAACGATGCCGGCGGTTTTCGGTCCCACTCCCGGCAACTCTAACAGCCAGCGAAGCGCCTCGTGCGGTGCGAGATCATTGAGGAACTCAAGGTCGAGGCCGCCATGTGTCTGCACGATCCGGTTAAGAGCCTCTCGGATCGATTGGGCCTTCTGCTGCTGCAGACCGCCGATTTGGATGGCGGAAGCGATGTTCCCCAACGGGGCCACTCGCACGTTTTCAAGCGTCCCAAACCGCTTCATGAGGGACTCGAAAGCACGATCGCGATTGACGTCGTTGGTGTTCTGCGAAAGGATAGTGAGGACGAGATTCTCGATCGGATCACGAGGCCGGACGGTCGGGGCTCCGTAAGTTTCGATCAATCGATCGGCGATCCATGTGATCTTTGTGTTCTCGTTCATCTCGATGCGAGCATAGAGGCCAATGGCTCCAGGTACAACTGGTGTCTCACCAGACGGATCGAAAGCACTATGATCGAAGCCACGACTGCACATGAATGGGTCGTCCGGCTGAAGGATGGAGAGGATCTCGTGAGTGCTTTGCGAGCGCTGGGAGGTGGATCAGCTCCGATTCCGATCAGCATCGGAATGGCGCGGGAAGCTGAGTTGGGATACTGGGAACGGGAAGGAGTACGGAACATACGCTTACGCTGTTCCGGCCGAGCCGATCTCGCTGCAAGGAAGTCCGGCCGGGGATGAGACGGGCGCTCAAGTCGTTCAAGCTCACGTCTCGCTGTCCGGGCAGGACAGCTCGGTTCACGGGGGGGCACCTCATTCGGGCCGCCGTTCACAACATAGTGAACCTGACGTTGCACCCGTTGGAAAGGATCGCTCTGGAACAAAAGCTCGAACCCAATGGCCTGGTGGGGTTGTTCCCGCGAACTAGATAAACGACGCCGGCAGATGGAGTCCGTGCAGGAAGTCCCTGCCGCCAATGCGGGGTTTCCCTTCACGCTGCAATTCGAGAATCTCCAACAACTGATCTTCGGTGCCAACCAGCAGTTGATTCGTTTCCGAGAGGCCGATCTTCCCCGGATGGAGAACGCCGGATGCAAGATCGGTCAGCCTTGTCCGATGGATCTTTACGCGATTGCTAACCATCCGCGTCCATGCACCGGGCCAAGGGATGGTCCCTCGAACCAGGTCGTGAATCCGAGTTGCCGGCTGATGCCAATCAATGCGCCCATCGTCTCGCGTTAGGCTGGGGGCCAACGAGACCCCGTGCTGAGGCTGCCGTGCAGCTTGAAGCGATCCGCTTGTCAGGCCGCCCAATGTCTTCAGGATGACATTGGATCCCAGCTGTGCCAATCGATCTTCCAACTCGGCCGCAGTCTCATCCGGTCCGATATCAAGCGACTCTGCCAGAAGAATGTCGCCGGTGTCCAGCCCCCGATCGATCAAGAAAGTGGAGATTCCACTTTCTTCCTCTCCATGCATGATGGCCCAGTTGACAGGGGCGGCGCCCCGGTAGGCGGGCAACAGCGAGGCATGGATGTTGATGGTTCCCAGCCGTGGAAGATCGAACACGGCGGCTCTGAGCAGCTGACCGTACGAAGCAACCACGATGAAGTCGGGAGAGATGTCTCGAAGAATCTTGACGACCTCGGGATCGTTGATGCTCTTGGGTTGAATCAACGCGAGACCGCGCTTGATCGCCACCAGCTTCACCGGGGATGGACGCAATTCCGCGTGGCGACCAGAAGGGCGATCGGGTTGCGTAACTGCCAACTCGATTCCATACCGATCATCAAGGGCACGAAGTGCCGGGCACGCAAATTCCGATGTTCCGAAAAAGACGAGCTTCACTCCTGAACCTCCCGTTTCACTCCTCTTTTTCCCGCTTCACACGGTGATACACCTTGATCAGGCTCTGTCGACGAGCAGTGGAGAGCTGATCGAGGAACAGATTGCCGTTAAGATGGTCCATCTCGTGCTGAATGGCGCGGGCAATCAGTCCTTCGCCCTCCAGTTGTACGTGCTCTCCCTTGAGATTGAGGCCTTTCACCACGGCCCGTGTCGATCGAGTGACGCCGGCATCCACGCCGGGCACGCTCAGGCATCCTTCTTTGATTTCTTCGACTTCTTCGGACAGTTCGATCAACTCCGGGTTGATCAAGATGTGAAACTCATCATCTATGTCCAGCACGAAAATGCGCTTGGGGATTCCTATTTGTGGAGCAGCCAACCCAATGCCGTTCTCCCGGATCATGACCTCGACCATCAACTGGCAGATGTTATGAATCTCGTCGTCGATGACTTGAACCGGCTTGGCTTTCCGGCGAAGCACGGGGTCTCCAAAAGTGCGAATGTCCATGGTTCCCTCTTGCGTACGGGATCGCCGCATTATAAAGTAGCCCTCGGGATGCCACAAGAGAACAGCGATTGGAAGATTTGCATCGGAAAGGTGCTTGAGCTTGAGCACGCTACCGGATACGAGGACCGTGCGGCAACGTGCGGCCTGGAAGCGTTCGTTCGCTTGCAGCACCCTGCCTCGGCAGCATGGGTCAAAGGGTACGGAGCAGCCGACCCTTCCGAACGTCGCTCGATGGCTTCACAGCTCGGGGCGGCTCTAGGCTTTGACGTTGCCCCAACCCCCGTCTCAACGGTCGGTCCCGACTTATCTGAGCCGATTACGAGAGCCCAGGGAATTGGTGCAAAACGAGCCGCACTGCTTGCTCGGCTTGGACTGAAGACCATCGAGGACCTGTTGTTGTTCTTCCCGCGGCGGTTGGAGGATCGAACACGGTTTTCGACCATCGGGTCGTTACGAAAAGGGATGGTGGTTTGTGTCCGAGGCACGGTTCACGTCATACAGACGGTGCGAACCAACCGGAAAATGACGTTGGTCAAGGCTTCGATCGGAGACGGGACGGGCTTCCTCTCGGTGGTGTGGTTCAATCAGCCCTGGGTGGTCGATCAGATAAAGCGTGGAGCGACCATCGACCTGTTCGGTCGTGTCGAGCGTAACTACGGGGAGCTGCAATTGCGCTCACCAGTGTGGGAGCCCGAGGGTGTGGGAGTCGAAATCGGACGTTGGGTTCCCGTGTACCCGGCTACTGAAGGAATAACCGTTCGTTACATACGCTCCCTTATTCACCGTAACCTGGACAACTACTTGCCCGCCATTCAGGAGACGCTACCGGAGGAGATGCGGACTCGATTCGGGCTGATGCGGCGCTGTGCGGCTGTGGGAATGATTCATCGCCCCGAGGATCCCGCCGCCTTCGAGCGGGCACGCCAATCCCTTGCCTTCGAGGAATTCTTCCTGCTGCAACTGGGCTTGCTGCAATCCTCAAGATCCGAAGCCGGCCGTGTGCACAGCGTCAACGACGGCTTGCTGAACTCTTTTTTCGCCGGGTTGCCCTTCTCCTTGACCGGATCGCAACGAGCGGCTATTGACGAGATTCTTTCGGACCTTTCCAGGCCCATTCGCATGATGCGCCTGCTTCAAGGAGACGTTGGCTCGGGGAAGACGCTCGTGGCCCTGGCCGCTGCGTTGGCCGCCATTGACGGGGGATGTCAAGTGGCCTACATGGCTCCGACCGAGATCCTGGCCGAGCAGCACGCATTGACCTTCCTTCGTGCCCTAGCGGGATTGCCCGTTACCGTTCAGTTGCTTACGGGGAGCGTGTCGGGAAAGGCAGCGATTCATGACCGAGTTGCAAGTGGAGAGATCGATCTACTGGTCGGAACGCACGCTCTGATCCAAGAAACGGTCTCGTTCCAGGATTTGGGGTTGGTCATCATTGACGAGCAACACCGATTCGGCGTCGTCCAACGTTCGACAATCGAGGAGAAGGGCACACGAGTGGATGTGCTTGTAATGAGTGCCACGCCGATTCCGCGGACGATCACGCTCACGCTGTACGGTGAATTCGATACGTCGGTGTTGGACGAGATGCCGATGGGACCTCGATCGATCGAAACACGCTGGATTGAGGCGTCTCAGCGCGACGTCTTGTATGGAGAGGTCGACCGACTGCTTGAGGAAGGGCGAAAAGGATACGTCGTTCTGCCCTTGGTGGAGGAGTCCGAGAAGGTTTCGGCCAACGCGGCGATTCAAGTGGCGGATGAGCTATCGCGCCGTTTTCCAAATCGCGGCATTGGGCTGATCCACGGACGTCTTACATCGGACGAGAAAACGGCGGCCATGGAGGCGTTTCGCGATGGCAAGGCGCAGCTGTTGGTGGCCACGACGGTCATCGAAGTCGGCATCGACGTTCAGGACGCCGATTTCATGGTGATCGAGGACGCGGATCGGTTCGGGTTGTCGCAACTGCATCAGTTGCGAGGACGTATCGGTCGCGCCGGGCAACCGGCCTGGTGTTTTGCCTTGGCAGACGCAAGTACGGACGAGGCGCGAGAGCGTTTGACCGCCTTCGAGAGGCACTCGGACGGATTTGTCATTGCCGAAGAGGACTTGCGAATTCGCGGTCCGGGCGACTTGGTCGGCACACAACAACACGGCTACTTCACCATGCTACGAGCCGTGGATCTGATGCGGGACTTGGACTTGATGCGCAAGGCACGCGAAGCGGCCAAGACCACATATGCGCAGGGGATTTCGAATGAACTCAAGGATCTCATCGAGGAACGATTTGGAGAGATGATTCGTTGGGTTCGGGTGTAGCGTGACGTTGAGGAGAGACTAGTGAATGCGTGTTCCCACTTTCTTTCCGGCTGCAATGGACGCCAGTGCATCGGGCTGTTCGAGATGAAATACCTCGATGGGCATGCCATGCTCGCGACAAATCTCGACAGCCATCTGATCCATCACGCCGTATCGCTGGGTCAAGAATTCGTCGTACGTGAGTTCTTGAATGAGCTGCGCCGCAGGATCGTGAGAGGGATCGCCGTCATAAACGCCGGCCACATTCGAACCCTTGATCAGTAGATCGGACTCAATAGACACGGCACGGATTGCGGCAGCCGTATCCGTAGTCACCAAAGGACTGCCGGTTCCTCCCGCGAAAATCACGATGGTCCCCTCAGCGAGAGCTGCCCTGGCTTCACGAGGCGAAATGGGATTAGTGAGTTGGGTGTCGACGGCGGATTGGATGAGAACGTCTTTTCCCAAGCTGACCCAATAGGACTGCAGGGCCAGCGCATTCAGAACCGTGGCCAGCATGCCCATGGTGTCGGCTTCAACGCGATCGAGCCACGGGCTTCTGGCTCCGCGAATCAAATTGCCGCCCCCCACCACAATCGCCCATTGGATGGGAACCGAAGCGATGGATTCACAGATACGTTGCAGAGAAACGGGAGAGAACGGAGTGTCCTCTCCCTTCAACGCCTCCCCACTCAGTTTGAGTAGAATGCGGGCAGGTTTGTCGACCATTGTCGTCTAAGCCTCGTCCTCGTCGTCTCCGATCGCGAACCGCGTGAATTGAGCAACCGAGATGTTCTCGCCGGTTTTCGTTCGGAGATCCGCTAACAGATCTTCGATGGCGACGTCCGGGTTCTTGATGAATGGCTGCTTGATCAAGCAGACATCCTTGAAGAAGCGCGCAATGCTGCCTTCGACGGCCTTCTCGATGATCTCGGCAGGCTTCCCTTGCTCCTCGAGCTGCACCCGCATTTCTGCTTTCTTCTGCTCGATGTCTTCTTCCGGGACGTTGTTAGGAGCAACGTATAGCGGTGCCTCGGAGGCGATGTGCATGGCGATGTCGTCGGCCAGTTGGATGAATTCTGCGCCCTTGGCGGCGAAGTCCGTGTTGCAGGCCATTTCTACCATCACACCAACCTTACCGGTATGATGCACGTAGGCCACAATGAGGCCTTCGTGGGTTTCTCTCCCAATTTGTTCCATCAACTCAAGACCTTGTTCTCGCAGGATTTCCTTGGCACGCTCAATATCGCTGTTGGCCTCGGTGAGAGCGCGTTTGCAGTCCATCATGCCGATGCCGGTCTCTCCACGGAGACGTTTAATATCTTCGGTCTTAATCGTCGTCATCCGCTTCCTCTTTTTCGTCCTCTTCGTCCTCTTCGTCCTCGGATGTTTGCACTTCTTCGCCTTCAGATTCGTGCTCGTCCTCTTCGTCTACTGCTTCTGCTACCTCGGGAGCTTCTTCAGCCTCATCCGCTTCCTTTTCTTCGCTCTCTTCGTCCTCAGATTCTTGTTCGTCTGTTTCTTCGTCCTCGGATGTCTGCACTTCTTCGCCTTCAGATTCGTGCTCGGCCTCTTCGACTTCGTCTACTGCTTCTGCTACCTCGGGAGCTTCTTCAGCCTCATCCGCTTCCTTTTCTTCGCTCTCTTCGTCCTCAGATTCTTGTTCGTCTGTTTCTTCGTCCTCGGATGTTTCCACTTCTTCGCCTTCAGATTCGTGCTCGGCCTCTTCGAGTTCGTCTGCTGCTTCCCCTACCTCGGCAGCTTCTTCAACTTCATCGGCTGGCTCGGAAGAGCCCTCGACCGCGGCTGCCTCTTCCTGTTCGGTGGCGGCAACTTCCTCAGCGTCGGTGGCGGCAACTTCAACTTCGGCATCTTCCTGAGTTGTTGCCGGAGCTTCCGGGGCGTCTTGCCTGCCTTCTCGTGCTTCGAGAATCGCGTCGGCGATGCGAGCGGTGATCAACTTGGTCGCCTTGATAGCGTCGTCATTTCCAGGAATAAGGAAATCGATCGGATCCGGATCGCAGTTGGTATCGACAATGGCAATGACGGGAACTCCTGAAAGATTGGCTTCGTGCACGGCTATAGCTTCGGAATCCGGATCGATAACGTACATCAGACTGGGCTTCTTTTCCATGTGACGCAGCCCATCAAGATTGCGCTGCAGCTTGGCCAGACGTCGGCGCAGGCGGTTGGCTTCTTTGTTCGGCATGTGGTCGATCGTGCCATCTTCGATCATGCCTTCCATCTTCTTCATTCGATCGATACTTAGTTTGATGGTTCCAAAGTTGGTCAACGTGCCGCCGAGCCACCTCCGATTGACATAGTGTGCTCCGCAACGTTGCGCTTCTTCGGCGATGGTTGCCTGGACCTGCTTCTTGGTTCCGACGAAAACGACTTCCCCACCGTTGGCTACGTTATCTCGCACAAAGTAATAGGCTTCTCTAAATAGATCGACCGTTTGCTCCAGGTCGATGATGTGAATCCCCTTACGTTCTGTGAAGATGTAGCGCGCCATCTTGGGGTTCCACTTTCTTGTTCGATGCCCGAAATGTACTCCCGTTTCGAGCAGCTCTTTCATCGTAAGGACGTCCACATCACCCTCCCAAATTGTCCTGAACTCATGATGCCGGAGTATAGCGAAAGCCCGGTATTTCCGCAATCTCGTGCGTTTTGGAATACCGGATCCATGATCGCGTCGGTTGCACTTGTTCGCCACCTGGGCGACGAGTGATAATGATGCTACATTTGAGGCGGTGAAGCACGTGGACGCAACGCGAGTCGATCGCACGGATGTGCGAGAACTTCCGAAGAACATCGAAGCGGAGCAAGTCGTGCTTGGTGCGGCCATCCTGGAGCCGGGGAGCACCATGCCTATCCTGGTGGACAAGCTGACCCCCGAGCACTTCTATGAGCGCCGGCACCGCGTTATTTTTCGAATCATCCGCGAGCTGTTCGATCGAAGTGAGCCGCCCGACATCGTTCTGCTGGCCAATCGGTTGGAAGAAACCGGCGACATGGAACGCGCAGGCGGCCGCATGTATCTCAACGAGTTGCTGAACCGCACCACTACCACGGCCAGCCTGGAGTACTACGCCGACATCGTCAAGCGCAAAGCGACCTTACGGTTGCTGATCGAGGCAGGCGGACGAATTTCTGAGCTTGGTTTTGACGAAGTAAACGAAACCGACGAAATTCTGGACCATGCCGAGTCCCTCATCTTCGACATTTCCAGTCGCGATACGGGCAGTTCGTATTTCCTGATCAGCGATTTTCTCTACGAACATATCGATACGTTGGAGAAGCTGCATCGAGATCCCGGCCGTCATACTGTTACCGGGTTCTCCACGGGGTTTCCCTATCTCGACGAAATGACTGCCGGGATGCAGCGATCCGATCTGGTGATTGTCGCCGGACGTCCGGGAACGGGAAAAACGAGTTTCTTGCTGGCGTTGGCTCGCCACATGGCCATCCGTGACAACGCAACAATCGGGATGTTTTCCCTCGAAATGAAGAAGGAACACTTGTTGGAACGTTTGCTGTGCGGCGAGGGAAAAATCAGCCTGCACCAATTGCGAGGCGGATACGTTCCCGGCGAAAAATGGCGCGACTTGGCGCATGCGGCCAGCAAGCTTCAGAAGGCTCAGATCATCGTCGATGATTCGCCCGGGGTCTCGGTTCTAGAAATCAGGGCGCGGGCACGCCGCATGGCCGCACAGCACGGCCTGGATGTCGTCATGGTCGATTACTTACAGTTGGTCGAGGGCGGAATTCGTGCCGATCGCCGCGAACAAGAAGTGGCCTACATCTCACGTTCACTCAAACGACTGGCTCGCGAGTTGAATATCTGTGTGATTGCCGCATCGCAGCTGAATCGTTCTCCCGAAGGGCGAACCGAAAGGCGTCCTCGTTTGGCGGATCTACGCGAGTCGGGAGCCATCGAGCAGGACGCGGACATCGTCATGTTCATCTATCGTGAGGATTACCGTCGTCAACAGGACGAAGGTGGCACAGGCGCTCCCGGTGATACTTCCGCCCCGTCGGAGCTGATCATCGCGAAGCAGAGAAACGGGCCGGTTGGAAACGTCGATCTGATGTTCCACAAGGCCTATGCGAGCTTCTATCCGGTTGTCGGGGAGTGATAGGGGTCCTCCTTCCTTGACGGGCATGGCTAAGGGCGCAATGGCGTCTTATAATCGATCGCAACTGCCAGGTACAAGACTAAGGGGGAAGCAATGGCCTATCCAACGGATTATCGCTATACCAAGGATCACGAGTGGATTCAGCTGCAAGGACATCGGGCACGCATCGGTATGACCGATCACGCGCAAACCGAACTGGGCGACATCGTTTTTGTGGAGCTGCCCGCCGTCGGTACGTCCGTCCAGAAGGGCGACAACGTGGCTACAGTCGAGTCTGTGAAAGCTGTCGGCGATATGTTCGCTCCTGCAGCCGGAACCGTCGTAGAGGTCAACGACGGGCTCGAATCTTCGCCGGAAACGATCAACTCCTCGCCTCATGAGGGCGGATGGATCCTGGTATTGGAGATCAGCGATCCGGCGGAACTCGAGGACACGCTGGACGCGGCGGGATACGAGTCCTT
>Ga0114923_10000394_pt1 | contig 36173 bp, 45 predicted proteins | sample SumtaG_FD_89578 | JGI IMG/M metagenome (GOLD analysis project Ga0114923, IMG submission 89578) | Deep subsurface microbial communities from Indian Ocean to uncover new lineages of life (NeLLi) - Sumatra_00157 metaG | ecosystem: Environmental > Aquatic > Marine > Oceanic > Sediment | place: near... | reverse complement strand
GTCAGCAAAGGGGGGTGTAGAACCACCAAGAAAGTCAACAGCATCGACTTTCTTGAGGTTGCCTGAATCACCAGTGTCACTGAGTAAAATGAAATCACCAGAAGCAGCTGTAACAGTTGAGAAACCAGTTATGATTTCAGACTTGATTTCACTAGAACCAATGTTTGTAATTACGTTTCCAGTCCCATCAGCATCGATGGTCTTGTTTGTGAATGTGTCAGTAGTTGCCTTACCAACTACTGTGTCAGTAGCATCAGGAAATGTCATTGTTTTGGCAGTAGTGAAAGCAGTAGCTATTACACCAATGACTCCAGTAGTGTTGCTACCAACATCAAATCGTAGTTCCTTTGTTCCATCTACACTTCCCTCAACTATTGATGTGGTGTCAGGAACTGGTAATGATGTACCACCTGATTGATAAGAAGGAGGTGAACCTACTCCATTTGATGTAAGAACTGTTCCTGCTACACCAACTGAAACATTCATTTGAGTTTCGTTGATATCAAGAATGGTGTTATTATCACCATCAATTGTTTTGTTGATAATAGTTTGTGAATCAGTTAGTGTTACAATATCAGTTCCAATTGTAAATGTATGATTTCCTGCAAGATCACTTGCAATTAAAATTTTATTTGCTTGTTGTACTAATAATTGGGCTGCTGTTGTATCTAAATTAATTGATACAATCCCACTAGTAAGTTCACTTGCATTAACTTTTTTTATTACAGAATCTGTATCATCAAGAATTAACAAAAAGTCACCAGTTACGGGAGTGCCAATATCAGATAGAGCACTAATTGTACCACTTCCAATCTCTACTAAATTATTAAAGTTAAGATCTAGTTGGGTTGCATCAAATGTATATTCAGATGAAGAATTAATTTGATAATCAAAGTTATCACCAGTTTCAACTTCAAAAATAAATCCCGTAGCAGCACTGTTATTGATTCTGCGATTGGCACTACTAGCCCAAATAATTGAAGTAGCATCGCCCATTCCAAGTGTGTTTGATTGTAAATTTAGTTCACTTTCAGATAGTGTAAGATCAGTTGAACCATTTACTCCCCATTCAAATATATCTCCAGTTGGAACATTAAATCGCATAAATGCAGTTGTAGTAAAGATTGCTTGTGTAGTAATATCAGGAGCGGTTCCTGTTATATTTCTGAATTCAATATTTTTTAAATCAATTAAATCAAATCCGTCTGCATCAATATCAGAAAGCCAAGGAGTTTGCGAACCACCGCCTCCAGGTGGAATGGCCCACGTGTCATCGCCTCTCAAAAATGTTGTAGAGTCTTTAGTTCCTGTTGCAGTTAATGCATTAGTTGCAATTAGAGTACCGCCCCCTGGTGCATCTTCATGGTCATGTACTGCATTTGTAAAATCAGTAATTGTAGGAGTAGTTAGTATAACATTTTCAAGACTATTGCCCAGCATGTCAACTGTACCATCATTATTTATCTCCCAAAGTTTCGTAGTAAAATTATAAAATCCAAATATTGGTCGAGTTATAACAGAACCACCGTTTGCTTTTCCTTGAACTTGTGTGATTGGTTCTGTACCACTGTCACTTGCAGTTGTAATGTTACTTTGTACAGAAAATGCAATGGCAGTTGTACTACTTAATGCATCAGTAAAACCAGTTGAAAGTAAAGATGTATAGTCATTAGTTGATACGGTATTTTGTAAAATAATTTCACCAGTATCAGAAACAACTTTGATACCATGACTTCCATCCCCTGTTGGACTGGTAAATAATAATTCCTTAGAAATATCTTCAGAAATTGTCCAAGTACCAGCACCAATTTCAATAGACAATACTCCAGTTACATTATTTGAATCATCAATTAATACACCAGAATTTTGAATTAGTTTTCCAGTTGTAGTATCATATCTTGCAATGGCATTATCAGTTGCACCAGTTGGACCAATTACATCACCTAATCCACCTCCAGCTACTTGCCATGATACTCCTAGTGAATTACTAGAATCAGCAGTTAAGATAAGATTGTCTGCACCTACTGGAATTCTATTATCAGTTACATCATACCCCCAAATGTCACCTTTTGTAGTTAGTGGACTACAATCACAAGGATCAGGACTGACACCTGAAGAAGTACTGACAAATCCACCAGTTACACCAATTGTATCCTCACCTGATAGCATATTGGCACTTTTCTTGCCATACTTTGCCATGATGTACTGCTGGATTCGGTTTTGCCAACGTTCAAGTTCTTCGCGATCTTTTTCAGTACTAATCCAGAAATTAAAATAAGCAGCAGCTAAATTATTAGCCATTGATGATAGGGATGGATCATTTCCTGCTACAACTACTGTTGCATGAACTGCTGTCTGCTCTGCAATGTAGTTGTTTGAATCATTGGTAGCTACTGTAATTTGTACATCCTGAGATGTATCACTAGTATCGATGTTTAGTTTGAATTTTACTTCATTAAGAATAGCATATTCTTGAATAGGTGTAGATGACATACATAATCTATTATAACAAAAATAAAGGTATAATTGTCAGATAGAATAATCAGACAGAAGATTTTGTCTGTTTCTTTTCTTTATGTTTTTCAGAGGATGTGGATGATTTTGGCTTTTCTGGTTTAGGCGTATTTTCGGATTTAGGTGTATTAGTTACAACTGGTTTAGGTGTTTCTGGTTTTGGTGTTTGTATTACAACTGGTTTTGGTGTTTGTATTACAACTGGTTTTGGTATTTGTGGTATAGATGTTTTTTTTGCAACTTCTTCTGATTTTATTTCTTGAACCATATTATAGCTATCACCGCATTTTATTCCACGCGATAACCCTACTGCATGATTGATTATTGCTCGTGCTTGTTCATATGTATCAGCTATTGCACTTCCACCACATTTGTTACATTTAGCTTTACTCAAATTACTCAATGGAATGTAAGGATGAAAGAATAAAGGTATTAATTAATGGGTTATCCAAAAATATTTCAAGTATTATGTTGGAATCACAACATAAAAAAGCACTTGGAAAAAATTAAACGTTGTAAAAAGTAATCAAAATGAATTACTTATTGAACTTCGTAATCAGTGATGAGGAATGCACCAACATCTGAATGGGCTTCTTGCACATCGATTCGTACAACTAAATCGGTTTGATAAAGTCCGCCCACCGTGAGGTCAAAATTTTCGATAGTCAAATCTTCTCTGAGTCCAACGACTTCAGCAATGTCTCTCTTTGTAATTAGTACACTGCCTGCTGCAATTTGAGGAGTTTCCCAAACTGCTCTGAGTCCTAGTGATTGTGCTAATCCAGAATTATTAATTACATCTGTGTCATCAGTTGGTCCTAACTCAAATCTGTTGAAGAATGGATAGAAACCACCAGTGGATGCAGTCTTTACAGTTAGTGCTGCATCTGATGGATTGATAAACATAGTATCTGCTCTATTTCTCTGTTGACCTGGGAATCTTGAACGGATAACTTCTACTAATGCTTCTAGTTCTTCTTGAACTGGAGTATTGTTTGCAAGGTTTGCTTTGGACTCTACATTAGGACCAGCAGTTGCAGTAAGACCATCAACTAGAGTGTCAATGATTTTTTTACCAATCATAAAGTAAAATTCGTTACCAGCATTTTTCAAAGATTGTTCAACAGATAAGAAATTATTATCCTTGACATCGTTTCTGTTTACAGAGATAGTTCCTCTAAAGGAATTATTTGTACCAGAAGTATCAAGCTCAACTGTGGTCACTTTTCCACCGATTGCTGGAGGTACGCCCCCAGATTCAGTATAAATCTCAAGTCCTTTCTGAGCACTAGATGATGGGCCACCACCAACTGTATCTGTATATTTTGTTAATGGTACGTTAACTTTTGGAGCGTCCATATCAATGAGTCTAGCATACTGTTTCCAGTCACTCCAAGGCTCTGCTCCCTCTAAAATTTCATCTGCAATTTTTAATGCGGATAATGTGTTTGGTACTGAAACTGTTTCTTTAAGATCACGACCACCAATTCTCATGTTACCTCTTGCCTCATCACCGATTCTAATTCCGTAACGATGCTTCCAGATTGCAGGAAGATTTGGATTTAGTCTGCCTTCCTCAAATCCTTGAGGGTTAGTCTTATCAAAGAATACTGAAAGTGGTGTTTCTCTAATTGGTCTGAAAATATCAAATGGTTTTCCTGCTCTTTGCTGTGCTTCTGCACTTGCCATAAGTGCTTCTTGAACATGAGCCATTTCAGATAATTGTAAAATAGATTGTCGGTTGTGTTTTGTTTTAGAAGATGCCATTCTATGCCAGTGCTCCTTCTCTTTGAACATCAACTGCGATAATGTCAGTTGTAGTTGTAGGATCTTGTAATGCTAATGCAATAACTTCATCACCTGAAGTAGCTAATTCTAAAGTACCAGTAGTAGTATCACTAATAGTTAATGGTGAACCTATACTAACAGCACCGCCTCCTGTACCATCAACTCTTGCAAGACATCTTCCTTGAGTAACAACAACTACACCTTGTCCTCCTGATACAGTAGCTTTTGTTGAATCAGTGCCAGATGCTGCACCAGTAGTGGAATAAATTCCATCTGTATCTCCACCAACTGCAATGCCATATCCTTTTGAACCCTGAACAGCAGGAGCTTCTAAAACTCTTGGTAACAATTCAGCAGATGGAATAGTAGTAAGTAAAGTTACAACAGAACCCATTTCAATTGCATCATTTGCAATTGAATTAATTACAGAACTTGCATTGTGATCTATTGGGCCTCTTGCTAGTCCGAGATAAAAATTAGTCAATGATAGAGAATGTTTATTCTGTTTAAGGGTATTTTCAATTTAAGAAATATTCAAAATTATTTTTGTAAAAATATTTTTAATTTTATTTTTTCAAAATACTTTAATGTAGAGTTTGTAAGTTATTTGTTCATTAAAAAAAATTGAAAATAAATAATAATAGAATAATACTCTTACAAAAAAATTAAAAAACAAACATAAAATAAAAAATTTGCATTTACAAATGCATAAAAATATAATTTTATAAAATAAATTACTATTGTTTAAAAAATTTGTTTCTATCTATACATTGGATTCTTTTGAGTGTTTAGCATTTTATCCATTTGTTCTATTTCAGAACGTGCAATTGCAACTTTGTTTCTCTGATAGTTTGGAAGTGGTTGTACTCCAGTTACTGATTGAATTTCAGCAGGAGATGTAAATCCTGGGAGTTGTTCTACAGTTTCTCTAAATGATGCAGTAGCATTTTGTTTCATTGAATCCAAATCAAGTCTCATACTTCCACTGCTTGTTTTAGTTTCTCGTACTTCTATTGAGAGTGCTTTGATTGCTTTTCTTTGTTCTTTGATAGTTTCTCTTTGCATTTTTATAGTTGCATTAAGACGTTCATTCATAGGTCTAGTTATTTTATTATGGTAATTACTTATTTCATGTTTTATTGTATATTGCATTTGACGCATCATTTGATTATCATTTAATTGTGGCATTGGAGGCATTTGGGCTCCCATTTCTTGTGCAATGTTTGGATCTAATCCTGGTGGTGCTCCCATTCCAGGTGGCATTCCAGGTGGCATTCCACCCATTTGCTGTTGAGCATCTGGCACTAATCCAGGCACAATCATTCCATTAGTCTCACTCCATTGGTTTACTGTATCATCCATATCCTGCATTGGTTTCTCACCATTGGTAGTATCAACCCCTTCACCAGCATATGGTGCAACATTTTCAGTGGATTGCTCAGAACCATCTTCTCTTGGTCCGTTATTATGATTATCTAAAACTTCTTCATGTATTTTATGCTCATCATCATCTTTGTCATCTTTTTCTTCTTCACCAAAAACTTTGGATACAGCATCATGTTTGCCTGCATCTTCTTCTTCAGATAGTTTAGGTGCATTAATACCATCATCTACAGCAGGTCCAAGACCAGAATCTGCTCCTCTGTTTTCTGCATCTTCTAATTCTCTAATTGCTGATTCCATAAATGAGTAAGCATGATTTCTTTGTTGAGGATCTTGTGAGTTTGATAATACAAGTGCTGTCTCTACTAATTTTTTAACAGCAGGACCTGCTCCAAGTCTTGTAAGGATTGGATCTGCTTGTCCCATTGTTGCACATTCTTGTAATTTTTTTATTAGTCGCAATAATTATTGATGTGTATTCTGTTTAAAGGTATAACCATTTTAAGAAAGATTCAACAAGAATTATTTTACAATTAAAAAATTAATTACAAATTTATTTTTTTACAAAATACCTTTAATCAAATAAAAATAATTGTAAAATTATGAGTTCTCCATTTCACATTAGTACAGATAAAACAGCATACACAAGTAATGAGGATGTAATTGTTACTGCAACAATTAATGGATGGTATCCAGGACCAGAGGGAAAAGCAAGATTAGTAATTTGGATAAAAGGAACTGGTACACATATAGCTGACGAATACGTTACAAAACCTACAACTGGTGATACTGTAAAATGGACAGTTCCAGCAAGTGACTTTGCTAATTATCTTGGAAAAACTTTTGATGCACAGTTAGAATTTGGTACACTACATGCAGATTCTACTTTTACTCACTAGAGAATTTCAATTTTTGTTGTTTTAATTCCAGGTTCTGCTGATGACACAAAGTGTCCATTCCAGTATAATCCTTTAGGATCAGTTACAACCCAGGTCATTGCAATTCCATCCAACTCTCCTAGTACTACGCCCTTTGGTACAAGACATAATTCACAACTCTTACCATTACAATTATGATTACATGGCTCTATACTTTCAGAGCGTGGCATACCACCATTAATTGAAACTGCTGAAATTTTTCCATCATCTATTGCATTATTGATTTGATGGTCACGCTCTATTACTAACATCTGTATCTCTTTTCTTTTTTTATCAAACTCTGCATCCAATATGGTTGCATCAGTTTCAAGTTCAGGTTGATGATTAATATCCATATTTTTTCCAATTGATGTTCGAGTCATAGAGTTTAGTTCATCTGCTGATAGTTTTCGTCTGTATGGTTCTCCCTCAGACCTGTGATCTGTAATCGATTCCCCTGCTGCACGTATCAGATATAATTGTCCTCCAGAATCCATTGCAAGTTCTCTTGCCTTTGTTACATAATCATTAGTCAACCAATCAAATTCTGAACGAAGATTAGCAATACTTTCTTGTAAAATTTTTCTTGATAGTTTTGTTTTTGGTAACTCCAAATGAATTGGAGGTAATTCAATGTTTGGCAAGTCAAGCTTCTTACATGCACAAATTTCCTTTAGTGGATTTTTCTTTGTAGTTTTGGAATACAAGTCTCCATCTTTTTTTACTTTGTGAAGAGTGCCATCTTTTGCTGCATGATTAATGTGTGATTCAATTCTATGAATTTCTGATTCCTCTTTACGAGAAAGTGTGTCAGGAGAACGAGTATAATTTTCCTTGATATTCCAATCACATCTGCAATGTGGATGTCTAGTTGTATATCCCAAATTTTCACTAGGAAGTACTGGTCTGTTATGTACCTCTAGTATGTTGAATGTTTTACCATTTGCATTTCTACATTCCTCACATGTTTCACTATCAAGTGTAGCTGTGTATTCTGCAAATACTTCTAGTGGAGTGTCAGGTTCATGGTCATCAAGAATTTTGTCAATTGCTGCTGCACCGCCCAAAAGCAAAGCCCATTTTAATAATAAATCTCGAAAAGTTTTCTTCTTTTTTTCTTCTTTTTCTTCTTTTTTTGCCTCTGCTGTTTTTTTAAGAAGATGTTTTTTCTGAGGCTCTACATGAGTTAATAATTTTGTATAATATTTTGGATCTTCTTTGAGATGATCTTGTGCAATTTGTCTTGCAAGATTTCTATTACTAGTATGTTCTAATTCAATTTCAATACCTGCTGCTAATTCTGAATCATATGTTTCTGCTAGTCTGTTTGTACCGCTTGGTGGAAGTATAATATCAGGAATTTTTGGTGGATACACTTGGGAATCTTCTACAGGATAACGCCATTCAGGAATTGCTTTTGCTACATTGAATCCATGCTCTCCATGCATTGATGGTTCAGAATTTATTTTAGATGCAGTTCCCAACCAGTTTGTAGATTCGTAAGGGTACGGTGGGTTTAGCACATCATACACATTTGATAATGAACCAACACTGTTAGGATCTGGGCTAAAAAATGATTGGTATGGTGGGGTTGATGAACCAATTCCATATGGCGATACATTTGATGTTGGATATGGCTGTACATCTTTTGGCAGTCCTTGAAAGTATGTTGTAGGTTCTCCAGTGTCAGGAACTATTACATTGTTGATTGTTCCTGCTGAATCAACTCCAGTAACTGGTCCAGGCCACGGCATTGCATATGGTGGTTCTCGTTCTGAAAAGTATGCAATTACTGCTCTATGAACTTCTTCTTCAGGAATTCCGCGAGCTAACATTTCATGCTCCATCTGTAGTGCTTTTTGTGCAACATCTCCAGTGGTAGTCTCTACCATGAATCCTGGTTTGTAATTTACTTGTAACTTGTTGTGTGTTGGATCAACTTCAGTATCCATTGATTGTGGTTGTCCATATTCATGCAAATCACATGTGTCTTTAGCTTTAATCTGTCCTTTGACTAGTTCGCACAAACCTCCAACAACAAAGTGTTTACAGTTTCCGCATAGAGTAGATCTAGATTCGGACACAAAAAAAAGTCGTTTAGATAGTTAAGGGTATTTTGAATCTATGGTAGGATTCCTTCTCGTTGAATATCTACTGGAGCATAAAATGATGACTGAGGACCCAAATTTTGAGAGGACGAAAACAATGCAGTAGCAACAACTGTATCAGTACTCACAGCAAGTTTTAATCCCGAAATATTAGATGCTACAGATAATTTATCTCCAATAGTAATATCAGTTGCTGCTGAAATTCTTGTAATACATCTACCTTGGGTGCAAACTCGAAGACCATCACCACTCTTTGTTGTAAGTAATGTAGGAATGTCGAAGCCTTGACCTGCTCCTCCTACTGCAAATCCAGTTCCTTTACTAGGATAAATTCCTCCCTTATCTCCTGCAACTGCAATTCCATAAAATAATAAAGCTTGTGGAGCATTAAGAATCCAATCTACTCTTGGTAAAAGTTCATCAGTAGGAGGACTAACCAGATAAACTGTATCGCCAATTACTACATCATCACCAGTAGATGAAGTATTTCCTTTTTCATATATTACATTAATTACAGAACTTGCTTTATGATCGATTGGTCCTTCCCAAAGGCCCAGATATTGATTTGGTGTTTGGCCTGATGTTGGGATAGTCATTTTTTTTAATACCTTGGTTCTTTGACATTTCGCCTCATCTGCGAATCAAGAATTTTTTTCCACAGATCTGTAGTCATGTTGTTTGTGTTAGCATCACTGTCAATTTTCCCCTCTTGACCACCAATTCCTTTTGTAGTTTTTTGAATGTCAGGTTCTACTTTACGTTTAGTAATTGGAGGATTAAATAACGGAACTTGTCTATTTGCATTTATTTTTTCTTGAAAGATGGCTTCTGCAATTTCTGTTTTTCGTTGACGATCAAATTGGATATCCAATTTGGATGGGACATTATGTTGATTGTGATCTTCTTTAATTTCTTTATGGGGCTTTTCACCTGTACTATCGATGCAAATAGGATATGCAGAATCATCAGGTTTTCCCTGTGCTTTAAGATCAGCTACACATTTTTCTAATTTCTCAGGCACACGAAAAATTATGTTTCTAAATTAAAGGTATGACGAATTTAAGAAAAGTTTAAACAATAAATGTGATTATTCTATCACCACATTTTGGACACTGTGGTTTATTTTTTGATAATCGTGTAAATGGATTTTTTTTGGTATGAAATGTATTATTGCACATTAAACATTTGACATTGGGTTGTCGCTTTGGTCTTCGTTCTTGTCTTTTTTTGTTTAGTTTTTTATCATTTGCATGATAATGAACTAAACTAATAAAATTATTTCTCTCTTTGTTTTTTGAATGTCTTTTTCTTGCAGACTTTTGTTCTTCTTTTTTATTTTCTTGGTATTTTTGTTTTCTTTTCTCTCTAATTGATTTTTTATTTTCTTGGTAATACTTTTGTCGTGTAGTAGTATAGGTATTTGACATTTTTAAAAAAAAGAAAAAGGGGAAAATTTGAACTAGTTGTCTTAACTTACACTTATTGTTGTGCTAACTGGAGGTGATAATGCCGTAGGATTATCTACTGATTCCCAAACAAATGCGGTTGCTGTGTAGCTACCACTGTCTGTTGGAATCCATGATAATGCTGGGCTAAATAATTGACCTTCAGTTAATGAACCTGTAATCCATGCTAGTGAGACTGTAACACCGTCGCCATCTTGAACCTGTACCAAGTATGCAAAGTCTTGCTTTTTATCCTGACCATTACTCAAATCAGCGCTGATCTGTACCTGTTGATCAACGGTTACAGTATTTAGACTGTTACCGAATGCATCAACGGTTCTCAAGTTAGCAGCTGGTGCTCTCTCGAGAGGTGGTACTATAGTGCCAATTAGGGTAGTGGCAGAAACATCAAGTTCATCTGCTGTTGTGTACGGATCTGGTAAGGTATTGTCCTGATATTCTGCGGTGACAGTGTCACCTTCTGCTACTCTGAGTCTGTGACCAGAAGATTGATCGTTAACTGTGAAGAACACAGTTCCCTCAAATATTCCAGTTGCCTCATTAGTTTCAGTTACAGTAAGATCAATACCTCCTGCATCGGAGTCAGACCACACATCGACATTGAAATTGTCGACTGCTTCTGGATCTATGTTCATATCTGGGTCTATCACTCTCATAACACCTGTACCACTTGCTGGATAGCTTGCTTCAAGCCATTGAGCCTCGCCTATATTCCATCTGATTAATGCTGATCCTGTTACATGTTCTCCATCTGAGAATTCAAAGGAGATAGTAAGACCATCATCATCACCTGCTTCAACAAATCCATCTGTTGGACCTGAACCAGTACCAGAAGTTATTGGGCTTGTATCATATCCATTAGTATCACCTGTTGAACGATCACCATCAGCGTCGTGAGGGAATCCAGTTAGGATAACCTCACCAGTAAAGATGCCTGTGTCAGTACCAGTTTCGACTAACTTGTAGTTGTCAATATCATTGGTTCTTGTTGAAACAGTGAGATTGTCATCAGCAGTTGTGCCGATTTCATCAATTAGATTGCTATCAAAATTGAGATCTGGTGCGACGATAGTAATGTAGACTTTATCAGTCCAGGTGTAAACTTTTTGGTCAAGCTCGACAGTTGCTCCAAAGTTTGATGTGAAGATGGTCAATTGAACATCTTCATCTTCATCTCCTACATAATCAGCACCTGATGGACCCCAATCAGTATATTCAAGGTCAATCTGTTCTGCTCTTTCTAATCTATCACCACCTAATACACTAGGAATCTCGATGACTACCTGGAAGATTCCAGTAGAGTCACCTGTTTCTCTAAATGTTGATGGTTCTGGATCGAATTTTCCTGGTTGACCGCCAAGTTTACCCATGGTAAGTTGGTCAGCATCAGAATCCCATTCAATCAAGTCTAGATTATATGATTCTGCCTGGTCATTGTCCAAATCTAAGTCTGGTTCAATGAGGGTCAAAATCATGTCAGAGCCGATTACGTATACGGATTTATCACTTTGTAGCACGCCGTTTCTCAAGTCAAATGTTGCAGAATCAGTTACAGTATTTGCACTTCCTGATGCATCAGTTGGATCATTGTATTGTACTTGGAGAATATCTCCTTGTAAGATACAGCCAATTGATGTATTTGGATCAGGACATGCATTAGTGTATGGACCATCATCGTACTTGATAATCATATCAAGTTCAAAGATTCCAGCATCAGGGGCAATTTCAGTAATTGGACCTAATTCTACAATACCGCCAATAGTTGCAGTTGTGTTAGCGCCTGCTGTTGCAAGTACCAAATCACTACCACCTCTACTAACTTTAATTGTTACTGGACCGACAGTACCATCTTGTATTTTATCCTCACCACTTGCTGAAATATCAAAGTCAGGGTCATTAACTCTCACATGGATTGTCAAATCACCCTGAGGTAGATTTTCATTGCCAGCGGCTGTAGCATGGAGTGGGAAATTAGAATATAATCCCACGCCCCATGGTACTGGATAAACTGTTCTGTCTAGAGATACAGAGCCAGTGTGGGCTCTAATACCTGCTGAATCACCTACTTCGATGGTTTCACCAGATGCATCTCTGAAGTCAACATAATTGATTTTGATGTCAAGTCCTGTTACGGATTCTACGGTGTCATTTGCATTACAATAATTTGATGGTATCTGGAATGTTCCTGTGAAAATACCAGAACCTTTGCTAGTTTCAATGATACTATTCATAGAATCAAACAAACCTTTTTCACCACAACCAGTATTTGCCCATAAGACATCATTGAATGTTACATCAAATAGTCTAGATGGATCAGTAGCAGGAGTTAATCCTGCAAAATTTGGATGGGATATTGTGTTTGTTGAGATTACGGTATAGATATCAATGATATCACTATCTGTATTCAAGTCTGAATCCTCGATTGTAACAGTTACAGTGTCTGCAACTTTATAATTTGAGGAATCAAAAGTGATTCTAGCAGAAGTAGTTGGTGCATCCATTTGATCAGATACTTGGGTTCTTTGACCCTGTTTGTCTACATCAAAATAGATTAATTCAAGTGCATCTTCTTCAGTCAAATCTTCATGAACAATAATTGTTAATTGGTCACCAATGGTTTCCAAATTATCAAATGTTGCTGCATTAAAGAGGTTGATCTGATTCAACATGATATATTCTACTGTACCAGTAAAGATACCACTAGCATCTGTACTTTCTTCTGCTTCATATCTATAGATTGCATCATTGATTCTACCATTGTCACCACCATATCTTACGAAATCCATTACTAATGGATAATCGCCTTCAAGAGTGGTAGAAGCAAATTCAACAAGTACTGTCAAAGTTGCTTCTGGTAATAGTAAATCAATAGATGTTTTCATAGCTGGAGTGAGTTTAGCATATCCTGTATCGCTTGATGAAATTTCAACTGTATCTACTCCATCAGTTACAGAAACTGCGTTAACATTAATACCAAATCCACTAAGATCATAATTGAGGAATGTATTAGTATTATTTCCTCCCATGAAATTTTGTAGATCCAATATTGTGTTATCGTAATTTATCTGTAATGTTGATGTAGTTAGTGCAGTAGCTGTCACAATTAATCTCTTACTGAATGTATCAATAAAGAAATTTGTTAGTATTGTTCCATCAAATCCTCTTTCGATAGCAATATTGTTTGTATTAATTAACAAAGTATTGCTCGTAATTAGATTACTTAATTGATCAACACCACTCTGTGATGTATTAGTAGCTGTTTGATTTGCACTTAACTCAACATTTGCACCTTGTAGTTGCGATGTAAGAGCAACAACATTTGGTCCACTATTAGTAATCTCATTTAATAATGCAATTTGAATTGCATCAACAACATCTTGTTGAACAGCAGTGGATGTTTGATTGAGTCCAAGCCATGCTGTAAATGATGTTCTGTTTTGAGTTGCTAAGTCGACCTCATCTTGAAGGATTACATTATTGAGTCCTAATTGTACAAGCGTAGTTCCAGTTGGAGAATTAACTACAGTTTTGTCATCCAAAGTAATTGGTGTTCCTATTGTTAATGCAGGAATTGCCTTTACGTTTGGATTAGAAACTGAAAAGATATCTTGTTTCTTTGTGTTTTTGTTCTCATCTTCATCAGTAACAGTTACAGTGAGTTTTTCACCAGATTTCCAATCTCCATCAATTGATGCTTTATCCATAAGGATAGAACCACCAAAGTATGAAACTAGAATGCTGCTTTTCACATCATTGTAATCTATTATTCCACTATCATCTCGAATTAATCCAGTTGTTGTATACAGATTTGCGGCATTTGCTGCATCAGTGTTTTCAAATATACCAGAGTTTGGTAAAGTTTCTTCTACTGTTACAGTGTTACCACTTACCACAAGATTACTATCATTATTATCTCGGAATTTAATTACTTGTTTAGCATCTATAGCTAAAAAGCCATTATCTCCATAAAATAATGAATCTTGGTCAGCAGGAGTAATTGAGTTTGTACCTTGAATGCCATAATAAGATGTGCCATTATTAACATTAAAAGTCCAAACATCCTCATCAGTTGGGTCGATGTTTAATTGCATATCATCAAGTACCAAGTGAATGTCTGCGTTATGTGGATATGAAGTTCTATCAGTGTCGTATAAAGCAAAATCATCCATATCTTCGTCATATATAATGACTTCAGTTTGAGATGGTGTTGTTTCATAAATTACTCTGATATTTGAATCATCTGTAAAGACAAATGTTTGGATAATTGGCCAAGCATCTGCTATCAGATGAATTTGACCATTACCGTTTCCTGCACTATCTAATGATCTTGCACTTTTTACTACTAGATTTTCTAGATTACCAGTAGATTGACCTACTGAATAAGCTACAACATCTGAATCAAAAACATTACTACCTAAAGCAGTAATTAGATTAGTGTTTGGATCTGCGATTAGTACACCAAAGTCAAGTCCCAAATTATTATTAGCAATTGCTGCCATGTTTTTATCGGCAACATATGCATACCAATTTCCATCGGTACCTTGAGCCATAGCCAAATCTTTACCATCTATAGTAACATTTGGCATGGATTCATCAGTATCATCTTTGAGATTTGGATCATTGACCATGATTTCTACAACCATTGGACCACCAAATGTATTTGCGGAGACATTTAGGTTAGCATTAGCAGCATGTGCTGGATCCATTCCTGGAGCAGCGATAACCATACCGCCTGCTAACATAATTGTCATCAGTGTAAGACTAGTTATTTTACGTTTTATTTCGTTATTCATGTTATTGAATTTTAGTTTAAGAAATGTTATTTAAATCAAATGAACCATTAGTTCTTTTTTGCTGTGATCAATTAATCCCACATTAGTTTCATCTGAATTTCGTATCCTAATAACTTATGCCACTTTGGAGAATATTTGAATTCAGTTGATGGATCTTGTACTCCTTTAGGCCATACCTCATAATTGTTATAATTACTCCAAGTTGTATTTGAAGTTAATGATAGAATGTTTCCAGAGTAAGCACCATCAGTTGATGCAGTAAATGTAATGTTGTCACTTGTAGTTGCAGTCTCTATAGTATCTGTACCATTCCACCAAACAGGAAAACTACTAGTATCTGTACCGCTCCAAGTAGGAAAACCACCATTGTAATTATTATTCATAGTCCCGTCCATAATTCCAATCTTGACTCTGGTTTGATTGTCTGAACTTTGTTGGAGTAAACGGATTACCTCCTCCTCGAATATCTCTTGCCATACTATCATAAATTGGATTATCCATTGGAGGTTGACCCATCACTTGATCATTAAAAACAGGACCACCACCAATATCAGCAGTTGGTAGATAAGTTCCATCAGCTGTTCTAGATGGTGCAACTATTCCTGCATGTTCAACACCTCCTTGATTCATTGTAGAGTTACCATTTGCATTATCAAGTGCAAACTGATTATGTGGATCATTGTACACATTGTCAATTGTTACAAGATAATCTTCATCAATTGGCAATCCAGCTTGCTCGAACAATTTTAGGATTTGTTTTGGGTCTTTAGGTATTGGTGATTGTAGATATAATTCAATTAGTTTTATCATGTCTTGTACTGCAATATCTTTTTTCTCTACTTGTCCAAAGTTCAAATCAAAACGTGTAAGATGCCAAGGAACTGGAATCATTCCACCATAATAATTTACATCAAAGAATGGATGTGAATCATACCAGGGTTTAAAGAGTAATTCATTTAGCTGTTCTCTACATGAAATTGGAAATGCAGTTAGTCCCAACTCATCTAAAAGAGCTGCACGTTCTGCATTTGCATATGTGTGTGTACTTTCACCAGCTTGTTTTCCTCTAAAGTCATTGAGTGCTTTGAAGAGTGGTCCTTGTGTAATATCTGCAAATTGTGCAGGATTGAAATTTCTTGCTTGTGATCCTAATTCTTTTACCTCAATGTTTGTTCCACTAATTACATCTTGACCTATCTGTGCATTCTCTATACTTGATTGTAACACTGCACGTTGCTCAGCATTTGCACCATCTGCAATCCAAACGTTTCTTGATACATAACGCATTTCTGCCATCTGCATTGTAAATTGTGTAGAATATTTTCGCTCAAGCATTGAGGGTAATGTAACATCAACTGAATCAACAGCAGAGACGGGCATTGTAAAATCGCGTGGAGATGTAACTGAAATTCCAAAGCCCGTACCAAACACTGATGCATCAACTGGATTCCATTTGAAATGCATTACCTCGCCAACATTGTGGTACCCTTGGTATTCAGCCCCTCTAAATTCTAATTTGTAGGGAACTCTTTGTCTATCCCACCAGATTCTTACAAAGGATGAAATTGGTATATGCATAAGATCTGAAAACCTTTCAACGTTACGAATCCCCATGCGAGGTTTCCAAACAGAGTTGCCATACCAAAGCATCTCCTTTACTAGTTCTGTATCAAAAGTATCAAAGCGAAAATTACTTGTAAAGTCCTCCATGTATTCTATGAAACTCTCAGAATCTCCTTTGATGTAGTGCTGACCTCCTGTAACTTTAGAAGATAAATCATTTAGTGCAAGCTGCACATCCTCATCAAGTTGTAAAGCATTAGCTTGTGTTCTAAATGGAATTTTTGGAACATCAAAAGTTCTACTAGTATAGCCTTCCCTACTGTACGCTCCTACAGAATTAATTTCTGGACCCCATACGGGCATAGAAAGACCTGGCACCATTTCAGATAGCAATGAGCTGTTTAGGGTATCTTTGACTAGGTTAAGATTCAGCGATTTTGTACTTTGATGTCGTGCAACATCAGTTTCACTGGAAAGAAGCTGTGCTAAACCGTTTCTTAGTCGGGTACCAAATCCCATAAAAAAAAGCTGGTTACATCATTAAAGGTATAATCAATTTAAAAAATCTTTAAGATAATTATTCTACGGAGAACCAAAGTTAAAGGGACTCTGAGAAGTTAAAACTGCAACAGCACTGCTGAATATTTCAACTCTATTATTGTAAGTGTTTGCTGCAAGAACATATTGCGATGTATCAACAGCAGCAACTACAGATTCAGGCCAATAAAGTTCACCATTTCCAGTTCCATCAGTTGTTCCTGTAGTTAATGCAATAGTTTCATTGTTCATTGTTTTTAGAGCATTGTTTCTTGTATCTGCAAATATTGTAGCAGGTCCACCTGTACCAGTAAGAACTCCTTTTCCACTTGATGGATAAAATAGATTAACATTATCAACAGTAGATCCAGGGGTTCCGTATTGATTTACAAAAGTACCAGATTTAGTATAAGCACTAATTTTACTTCTTAATGAATCACCAATATTAAAAGAATCATCAGTTACATCATACACTACACCATGAGGTCTAACAAAAGATAGCCCAGTTGTAACTGAAGGATCAGTTAAAACGGATGGTGTTACAAGAGTAGATCCATTAGTAGTATACCTTACAGCTCTTTGATTTAATTCATCAGCAATAACTACAACATCATCTAGTGCAGTAGCAATTGCAATTCCTGCTGGACGATAAAAGTCTGAAGTGCCAGAACCACCAGTTCCAATTGAAGTAGTAAACGCACCAGTACTAGGAGTAATAACTCGTACTCGATTATGAAAAGTATCAGTTACATACAAGAGAGTATTTGTAACATCAAATACAATTCCCGATGGACGGTAAAGATTGTTATCAGTTGAATCACCAGCTCCTATAGGACCAGCTTGACCAGTTGTACCATCCCCATTATTTCCCCAAGGAGCATTAATAGCACTAACACTTACTGCACCATTTATTCCAGCAGAATCAACTACAGTAACTGTTGGAGCAACAGAATATCCATTTCCACCATCAGTAAGAAGAAGAGAATCCAAATTTCCAGCTGTTTGGCCTATAGTTCCAGTAGCAGTTACTGGATTTGCAATATCTAAATCAGGAGCTGAAAATACTAAAGTTGGTGCAACATAACCTGAACCAACATTATCTAAACTTAGAGTAGTAACTTGTCCTGCATCAATTGTAAAATCAAATGAACCTGCCGTATAATTCCACTTTGAAATTCTGTGATTAAATTGCTCTACAACATATACAGTATCATTTCCAATATCAAAAGTAACATCAGTTGGTCGATACATTTTACCAGATTGTAAAGTCATAGAAAAAATTGTGTTTCTAAATTAAAGGTATTATTAATCAGTAGGCATTTCTGCAATACTAAATGGTAATTCGCTGTAACGTGTTCCCTTTACTTTACGAACTCCATGATTCTTTTTGTCCTTGTAATAATCAGGATGTAACTTTCTTGCGCATTCATGGCATAACTGCCAATTCTCCCAGTTTTCACGCTTTTGTGTAGACCGTGATCTATGATAACATCCAGTTCCTTCTCTATGACCTAGGCATGTAGCCAAACATTCCTCTCCATTGATTTTCTTACCAAATTTTTTTTGGATCCATTCTTTAAATATCTGTCCTTTAAGAAAACCTCAAGAAAATTTATCACAAAAATACTAAGTAAAACTTTGCCAAATTTTTATCTTCAATAATTATTGTATGTATTAGTCATACCTTTAATCTGAAAAAAAATCAATAGCTGTTGGAGTCTACAACACAACCAGAAAAACTTGAAACAGAAAAAATGTATGAAGGTGTCATACAAATTTTTGAAAGACTCCACAAAAGGTTTATCAATTATGAAAAAGACAATGATGATTCATCAGGTACACTTGACTATCTGACAAAGCTTGGTGGTTCAATTGGATATATGGCACAAGTTCATTCAGGACTTGCAAAATCATACCAGCATGAGAAGAGACTAGCTGACATTGAAAAGAAGCTAGAAAAAATTCCACCAGAGTTACTAAAAGATTTTCTAAAGCCAGGTAGGTAGTTTGACTGAATCATTTGAGAAAAAGTTAGAAGGTATTGAAAAGCAAATAAATCCTACTGAAATAAAATCTGCATATACACAATTACCAACAGAACCATTAGAGTGGATTAAAACTGCTCGTCCATATGTTGGAAAAATAAAAAGAACATTTGCATGGGAGCCGTTTTGGGTTGAGGTTTACAAGGACAAGTCACCAAACATTGTTGTAGTTAACGGACGACAAACAATGAAAAGTACGTTTGGTACTGATATCATTGGTTGCTATGCTACATCGCATGACAATGTAGAGGTAACATATATCGTAGATAGGGAAGACCGTGTTTCTGCATGGAGTAAACAGAGATTTCGTAAGGATACCATGCTGCGAAATGAATTGCTCTCACCATTTCTAATGCACGGTCGAGCAAATGTTGGGGAGATAAACTTGACAAATAATTCTGTAATCTATGTCAGAACTGATGAAAATGAGTATAACAATGTCCAAGGAATGACAAATTCTTTGATGGTATATGATGAGGCGCAATACCAAGAATTGCAGTTTCGCTCAGCTGCACTCTACTCTATGACTATGACTAAAGGACAGTGTTACTATTTAGGGATTGGTGGAGAGGCAGGAGGGGAGTGGTATAATTTATGGAAAAAATCAGACCAAAGAGAATGGGTATTTGATGATAAGAACTGGCGTGAAAAACTACGATTTGATGATGGTGGTTATTTATCCAATGAGCATCCAGAAAATATTGTTTCTGGAAAATGGGTTGCAGCACATCCAGAAAATAAAGAATATGTCGGGTATCACATGCCACAGACAATCTTTGCAAGAATTCCATTAACTATTGATGATGCAGTAAATCTGTACAAGACAAGACCTGAAAACTCTATAGAGTATCAGAAAAAATATAATCCAACAAGTATAGTTTCAGCCCACGTATATGGAGAATTCTTCAAGGCAATGCGCAGACCTATTACTCCTGAAATGGTTGAGGCATGTTATGATTATTCTCTTACGCTACTAACACCAGATCAAATAAAAAAATTAAAAGCAGAATTCAAAAATGAGGTTTTAATATTTTTAGGAATCGACTGGGGTTCTGGACCAGCAGCATCTAAAACTGTCGGCTCTGTAGTTATTTACTGGAGAAAAACTAATCGTTTCCAGCTTGCATGGATTGATTCTCGACCAATGGAGCATGAATATGATCAGGCAGCATATTTTGTAAAACTATTTGGAGAATACTGTTGTGACTTTTGTGTAGCTGATTTAGGATATGGTAAAGATAAGGTTACTTTAATGCAAAACGGAGGATATACATCATTTGGTGAAAAAGTTGCAGGGCTTGGACGAGGACGAGTCAAAGGGTGCTGGACTTCAGGAAACATTACATCTGAAACCATGCGACACAAAAACCAGGACATTATTGATGCACCAACAATTGGTGAGAAAAAAGAACACTATTCAGTAGATAAGACACAAATTATTCAAAACTTTATTGACTTTGTTGGCAGTAAAGTTCCTGATAAAAATGACAAACAAGTATCACAGTTAATAATTCCAATGAAAAATGATTGGGAGTGTGATTTTTTAGTTGGTGACTTTTGTGACATTACACGAAAAGATCTAGATAAGGATAATTCTGAAATTAGTAAAGACGACCCAAGACAAAAAGCAAAAAAAGAATTCAACCATCCAAAGGATTCTGTTATGAGTATCATATATTGTATGATAGGTAAACAAAAGTATGATCCTACAGGATTTGAGATATCAACAATTCGCCTGAAAAGGAGAGCTAATAATTATTGAATCTCGCGTTATAAAGAATAGTTTTTGAAAAATAATCGATTTGGTAAAAACAGTATACATGCCCCCTACTGCAAAGTTTGTAAATTTACCAAGCTTTGATCTTTCAAAAATTGAAGAGTATTTTGAGTATGCAAAGTTTGAGAGAAGAATATCCAAAACAAAAACGCACAAGATTGCATATGCAATAATGGATAACAAGTTTACAGATAATGTATTACGAGTAGTTGCAGGAAGTAATGCAAAGTATGAGGTACTAGACGGACAGCACAGAATAGAGGGAATAAAATATGCAAGGGACTGGCACGGTCTTGCAAACTATGACTTGATTCTCTTTATCTACATAGATGGAAACCGTAGAGAAATTTACAGACGACTAAATCTGGGCAAACCACTAACACTATCAGACCATCTAAAGGCACTTGACAATGGTAAAAGTAAATTCTTTAACTCATTAAGAGAGGAATGTGATCATTACAATTCAGTTGGAAAACTGCCGTATAGAACTGCAATTAATTGTCTGCACTATTCAAAGTCAACATCAATTAGAGCAATAAGACCTCTTGCCATTGATGACTTTATCGCAGGTATTACAGATAGAGACATTGGAATAATTAAAAGATTCATTCCAATATTACAACAGCTAGCAACAAATCCTGATTCACTATTTTATCATTATACCGTTTTAAGAAATTTCTTTCGTATTTTTTATGAAAACAAACTATCATCAGATAATATGCTAAAGCTTGGAGATGTAATGAAGAGGGCAGCAAAAATTAAAGAGTTGGCAGAAAAAAGAGACACATATGCAATGAGGGGAATCTATCATTACATAATTGATATTGCTGCACCAAAAGCTGGGCTATCGCTATCAAAAGGAGATGTAAAGAAATAGCAGCAAAGAGAAAGGCAGTAATTAAGAAAATAACAAAGCCAAAAAAAGTAACAAAGAAAAAAATTGCCCCAAAAAAAATAGTCAAGAAAAAAACAACGGTCACAAAAAAGAAAAAGATTGTAAAAAAACCAAGACAAAAAACTAAAGGTCCTGCATACATTCAACCAGAAAGTGTTATTTCCAAAAAAGATGTTCCAATTCCATTTCCTGATTCAGATAATGTTCCACCATTTCTACTGCGAAATCTAGTTGACATCTTTTATGACTTTCAGGGACAAAGAATCCAGACTCAATTAAGAATAGGCGCATCAGAGCGAGGACATACGCTAACTAAAGAGGAACTATCAGTGTATGGGATCACTACAATTCTTGAGAATGCACGAAACTTTGAACAAGACATTGAGAAACTAATTAAAAAACAACTAAAAAATCATGCATTATACACACAGTATCTCTCAAAGATTACAGGGATTGGTCCAATGCTTTCAGCAGGACTAATTGCATACATTGATGATATAGAAAAATTCAAGCATGTATCATCACTTTGGCAGTATTCAGGTTACGGAATGAACAGATATTGTCCTAATTGCAAAAAACCAACATCAATTGAAGTAAAATATGAACAAACAGGAACTATAGCAAAAAAACTACATCCATTTGATTCTTGTCCTATATGTAATTATGAAACAACACCAATATTACAAAAGAGAACATCAGGATACCAATCAAACTGGAGTGATAAACTAAAGACACTGGCATGGAAGGCAGCAGCATCATTTGTAAAACAGTCATCTGCAAACTCAAAGTATCGCAAGCTATACGAGCAGATAAAAAAAGATGAACACAGAAAACATCCAACAAAGAAAATTGTAAACTCAAAAACTATGTACAATGACGGTCACATTAATAATCGAGCCATGAGAAAAGTATCAAAGATATTTTTAGCTCATGTTTGGCAAACCTGGAGAAGACAACAAGGATTAGAAGCAACAGAACCATATGCCAAACAACTTTTAGGTCATAGTGTCGTAGAAGCATTTACTGACAACTGAGGCGATGTCAAAAAACTTTTGAAACCCAAGGATTAGTTACGAGATAACTACCACTTGCATACCCATACAAAAGATTCGAGTCATCAACGCCATGAAACCCACTCTATGAGTACGAGTCATTAAAACCGTGAAACCCAGAATTGCACTACGAGTCAATAAGCACTTGCAAACCAAACCGTCTGATACGAGTCAGGGGGCATTTGAAAACCAAAAAAAAGAAACGAGTCAGGACCCGACTGAAATCCACGTATCAGATTCGAGTCACTCAAAGGCTGAAATCCATTAAAGATGTTCGAACCAACAAGTATTTGAAACCCATACTCCGTATGCGAGTCAACAGTAATTTGAAAACCATGCAAACCGATCGAGTCATCATACAGCTGAAACCCAAAGACTGTGGTACGAGTCAAAGCAAATAAGAAACCCAATCAAAAGCAAGCGAGTCAACTAAGTGATGAAATCCACTTCATGTAAACGATCCCACGTTTTCATCATACTCTTTTTTTCTTTAACGGTAGTGCTACATCTAGTGATAGTTTGAATCTCTTATTTGGATTACTCATCAACACATCTGTAATTTTTGAAATAGAATCCTCATACTCTATATCAAAAAAAGAAAGTAATACATGACCTTCTCCATAAATTACAGGCATTAGTTCTCAAGCTTTCTAAATCGTCCAGACTTTAAAAGAATGTCTTTTTTGATTGTATCAATTAGTGCATCAATGAGTAATGACTTTTCTCGCAAATACTCAAAGGAAAAATGCTCTTCATTAATCATGATGCCATCAGTTTTTAGAAATCCCTTTTTGTTTATGTGAGAATTTATTCCATTATTTTTGCAACGTATTTGATCAAGGAGCGTATCTAGATATTCAGTGTCAATTTCTTTCATTTATTTTTTACCTCATCCAAATTTTTCTCATATGCTGAAATGAATCCCTGAAGATATCTACCAATCTCTTCAGTATTTCCATTATCATAAATTGTTCCAATTAATGATGGGGCATCAAAAAGAAACTTGTTTTCTACACAAAAGTTTTTCTCTCTTTTAAAAATATACACCATTGGTTTGTTCATATCTTTTGCAAATCTCCATTCCTTTATTGCTCGTTGATCATCAAACCAGTTCTTGCTAATCATAAAAATAGCAAAGCCAGTCTTTGATAGTGCATCAAGGGCAGCGTTTGGATCATTTTTAAAATCTCCTGATGTTTTAATTTCTCTATGATAATTCATGTTGATTTTTGTTTTGTCTCCTGACTGTACAACTTTTTTTGAGATATTGCTGCCTCCATTGCATTTGAAAACATTTCAATTATTCCCATAGGATATTTTTTAGGATTTAATATCATATCCTCTAGCTTGTCATATGCTAGCCAGTGGCCATCTATTGCATCTTTTTGATTGTTGTATCTTGATTGAAATCCCAACCATTGTCCATTTTGTATATTTTGAACCATAGTTTCCCAGAAATATTGGCTATCAGTAATATCCTCAAAAAAATTTGGTGAGCACTGTGGCATCTCAAGATGAGTTGTGTAAATTACAAAAATATCCTTAAAAGATTGTATCTGCCATTTTCCATTATGGAATAGTTTCCCACATTTGCCACATGCAGTAGTCTTCCCATATCTCTCATCACCATTAACCCAGACAGAATGAAGTGCAAAATATTCATGCATCGTATAGTTTGTAAAACAACAAGAGCATTGAAACGCAATTCTTTGATTCCATTTCTCATCAAAATTCATTTATCGCCTAATCTCCGTATCATTTTTATCAACAAATGTAACAGGAGGACAAATTTTGTGATGATGTGTTTTTAGATAGGCAGAAAACAAGCTAGGACTTTTTGTTAGTTCTTCTGGTTTTTGTTTTTGAATTTTTTTATCTTCTCGTTTTGCACTCCATTTTATAGACCATTCAAAGACATACTTTCCCCAAATCTGAAATGATCCAACTGCATACTGAAAAATAGCCATCCAATAATTTCCTTGAAGTAAATTAATTGTGCCCCAAATAGCAAATATAGCCATAACAATCACTTTGAGAATCTTTGTGTTTCGTCTGGATTTTTTTATATCAAAAGATTTTTTCTTTCTTTTTGGAATTAGTTTTGATATTACTGAAAATGGTAAAAGTAAGGCAGACCATAAAACTGCTCTACAATAAGGACAAAAATTTACAGTTTTTGGAGCATATGAATAAATTTCCTCATCATCATAAAGATGGCTCCCTCGTAAAGCATGTTCTATTGCAAGATCATCATTAGGATGCTCCTTGCGAGCCTTGTCTTCAAGGGTTTGTATTTTTTTTCTTATTTTTTCAGCATCAACAGTTTTGTTAGAAAAAAAAGTCTTTCCAAAGACATACAATACTAAATTGTAATGCCATGAACTTGTATCAAAGACAAACATGAGATCTTTTTAAGAATTATTTTTTTTAACCATACTTTCAATAATTATTGTATGCCATTTTTAAAAAATAGTCAGTGTAATTTAGTAATTAAAAAAGAGCCAAAGGAAATTCCGTTAGGAATGGTGAACTCCAATTGGTAGAATTTCAAAATAGGATATCTGTATCCGCAAAGTTCTCACAACTTTATTTGAAACTAATAATTTACGATATTAAATAGTAATTAAAGATTTCTCATCTATTGTATGTTATTTCTTTTTGTTTTCTTTTAATGCTTCAATAATTGCTTTTTTTGCATTTTTAACTTGCATTTTTTGTTTTTCTTCTTCTGTTAGATTTTTGTTCATGTAACAAATTTTTTTTATAATTATTTAAAAAAGCCTCATCAAAACACTTATCATAAAAATTGAACTTGACTTTAAATAGCCCCAACTTTTTCATATAGTATGCAAAAAAAATACATCGGAATTATTGCATTTGTAGTAGCAGTAGGAATTTTGAGCTTCTTTGTATATGATGAATTGTATGAAATCACTCAAAAAAACGAAGTCAAGCTTTCAGTAACTAAAACAATAGAGTCATTTAATGGAAATGTAACTTCAATTATTCTTACAGAAGGAAAATATTATTCGTTTGTCTTAGATGATAAACTAGACATCCTAATTGCTCATCCAAGAGAGGAATTAGTTGGAACAGCACCTCCAGGAGGACTAAACAATGCAGATATTTCTATTAGTCAAATGCTTTACAATTTAAAAAATTATGGTTCAACGTGGGCTCACTATGAATTTTATAATCCAGAGACAGGTAATGTAGATCCAAAATCCACATACTTGGTAAAAGAAGGTGAGTATGTATTTGGTGCTGGTTACTACAGCCCATAATTTTTTTTGATTTTAATTAGGTACACGCATGCGAAGGTCTACACCACTTTTTGCAGGATTACGAGCAGAAATTCTTGCTCTGAGTCCACATACAGGACACTTGATGCCTTTACTTTTATGAAATTTAATAGAACAAAGTGAACACCAATTATGAATATCATAATTGATGAATGCCATTCTTGTTTATCAGAGAATTATTTGATGTTTTAAAGATTTCTTTAAGATGCGATCTCTATTGTTAATTTTCTGAAAACATTTTCACCAGTATTAGTAATAAAGTAATGATCTATTGTTTTTTAGTTCATAATTGCAATCTACACAGATATTATCACTTAATTTGATTTACATAACAATTTTTACATAGTATCTGGCTCGGGGGTTTATACTCTTTACATTTGGAACAAATTTCTTTATTCTTAAAACAATCATCACACCAAATTTGTCTAGTCCTCTTTGTCTCCCCACACATGCACACGCGTTCGATTTCATATGTAGAACGCATTATAATTTCTCCTTGAATTTAGGACACATGCAACGACTACACCAACTACGTCTGAGTAACCAATCTGAAAAGGAAGAATGATTGTGGCTAAAATTCCAATCTCCACATTCACATAATTTATGACCTTCTTTCTTCCATGCATCTTCTTGATTACGTTCTGCGTATTTCATTGTAATTTCACCAATACCATCTATTTTAGAATTAATTAAATATAATTTAAAATCAATACGTCTTCCTGTTGTAAGTGTTTTTTATTATTTCATGCATCATACAATAATAATATTCATGATGAATCACCCCACATCCACAATCAAAGGTACATCCTTTTTCACAAAATTCATTATCAGATAAGATATTCATTACACAATATTCTTTGCCCATTTCTTTCTAGTTGTATTTACTTTTTTAAAGATGCCATATTATATCATAACCTATTTGACATATCCACTATCACCTAATGCCAAATGATCAAAAGAATGATCTTGAATATATTGGAGTGCCTTTTGTTCATCTGCAAATATCAATACAACTGATCCTGTAGACAAGTCATACACAACATGAACCATTTCATTTAATGTGTAATCAGGATTTTTTTGCAAACACAATGGACACTTTGAGTGGTGAATTCTTAATGCCATTAGTCCTTTTAGTTTGTGGCAATAATGAAAAAATGCTCCATTGCCAACTATAGCAGTATCTGCATTCACATCTATATTTTATTGTAATACTATATCATAGCACATACAATAATTATTGAAGTCCATCTTTTAATATTTGAAAATATTTTTAATTAATGGCATTTGATGCTAGTAATAATTCCAAAAACAAATCCATTTCAGAGTTTTGGAGTAACACATTCAAAAAAATTGTTTTCAAAAATATTCATGAGTTACCTGAAGAAAAAATAGAATTACTCATAGAGTCCCCTGAAAAAACTGAGCAGAGATCCAAGATCATAGATGAGATTTTAGAGAAAAGTAGAGAACAAAGCATGGAGATAATAGAGCAAAACCTAATACAAAATACTCAACAGTACACAGAATTTTTAGAAGAATTTTCAAAGAAAAATAGGAATCAAAATCAGAATATAAAAAGACAACTATCAATGCAATTCACCACACAGATTTCAGAATTTCAAGAAGAATTATTGCAAAAAACAAATGAACAATATGAGAATTTTACAAAGCAAACAAACGACCAGATTTTAAAATACATAAATCAAATAAAGCAAGAAAAATTTGAAAATACAGTACAAATCAAGCAGCAAAACTTACAATACATCACACAAAACAGACAAAAAATTTCAGAAGTAGTTAACAAAATTATCGAACAATACAAAGAGGAAATCAAAAGATTCATAGAACAGATTTTAAATATTAGCAAACAAACAAAACAAGACTTTGATAGTTTAATCTTACAAAACAAGAAACAAATTTCAGAGACACTTTCTCTAAATAGACAACAAAACTCAGAATATCAAAAAAACTTTTTTGATAAAAGTGAAAAACATATGAATATTTTCATAGAAAAGTTTTCAAAACAAGCTGATCAAACAAACACACTTTTTCTAAAACAAGTTGCAGAACAGAACAATGATCAAATATCAAAATTTATGGAGCATGTTTTAGAAATAAATAACAAGCAAAACTCTGTATTTATCAAGCAAAATTCTGAGCTGATAAGACAATTAACACAGCAATCAATTATGAATCATGGTACAATAAATGAAAAGTTTGAAGAGCTAGTTACCTATCAAGTGTTATCAACAATTAGAGAAAATCTAATCACCATTAAAAGTAGTATATTGATTTTAGAAGAATTAGATCATACAAAATTCAAAATAGTATACAAATTATATCTCACATACAAAAAACTTCATTCTGAAATACCTATTTTAGATGTTACGCGAGGAATGATAATTATTAAAATTCTATTTCCACCGTTTTTCAAAGAGATGTTTAATAATTTAGAGAGTCTCAAAAATAGATTAAATGATAAAACATACACAGAAATGACAAATACCATCAAAGAATGTAATTTATTTTTTATGAGTTTTAGAAAAGACCCAATTAAACTTGAAAAAATTAGAAAAGATCTTGATTCAAATATTGTTACTACTAATAATCTACTAACAAGACTAATTAAAATATAATTGAAAATACCTATAAAATTAATTTTTATTAAAAAATGTGAGTGTTACATTTGTTAATGAATATCTAGGATTAGCTCAAGGACCAATTGATCATAATGCTAGTACTGTAATTAATGCAATTTGTGGTGATGAAAACTTGGCAATTGGAGATATTGTAAGAGAATTACCATCAGGAACAGGTATAGGATTTACTCAATCAGATGATCTTCTTCCAAGAATTGGAAAAGTCGATGAGTTTGGAGGAGAAGGTTATGGCGTAATAGTGGGAGGAGACTTTGAAGGAGTGTATAGTAATGGAGTAATTGATACTGCTGATTTATCATCGGGGATTATAGTATCATTTTTTGGTGATGGTGTTCGGGTATGCATACAAGGAAGATGTCTAGCATTAGCAAATGGAGCTCTAACTAATCCAATTGAAATAGGTGATGCGCTAACTCCATCACCTACTGGATTAGCTGATGGATTAAATGGTGATCAAATATTTGCAAGAGCACTTGAAACAACTTCAGTTGCAAATAGTATAATTCCAGTAGATATTCAAAGAGAAGGTAACATATCAGGAGAATCAACTGCGTTTAAAAAAGAGCTTACAGTATTAGCAGCAGATGTAACGGGGGCAAGTCCACTAACTGCATTTCCATTACTTGTATCCATTGTTGATACTGACTTGCGTGATTTTGCAAGACCAGACGGTTTTGATATTTTCTTTACAGAGTCAGATGGAACTACAGTAATTCCTTATGATCGAGAATCATATGATAATACCACTGGAACTCTAGCTGCATGGGTATTAACTACTCTATCAGATGTTACAGATAATACATTTTTCATGTTTTATGGCGACCCACTTGCAACAGACAAGCAAAATCCATTACCAGTTTGGAGTACAAGATTTGCAGATGTATTTCACTTTAATGATACATCCCCACTTCCTTGGACTAATTCTAGTACTGGTAAAAATTTTACATTTAATCCTGATGGTCCTACTAATCCTACTCCAGTAGTAGGGCAGATAGGAGTTGCTACTAACTCAGATAGAGGTGCTAGTCCTGCAACTATTGTAGCTTTTAGAATGACTCCAACTGTAGATGTATTTCCTACTGACTTTTTTGTATCTGCATGGGTAAAATATGATGTAATTGCAGGAGCTGGTAGTAGTACATTTTATAATACTTGGGCATCAAATCTACCTATACCTGTAGTTCCTCTAGAATCAGGTGTCATTATTAGTTCAGGTGTAGAAGGTGATCCAATACCAAATACCTCCATAGCATTAGTAATTGATGATTCAGGATTTACAGAAATTGCTATAGGTGACATGTCAGATTTGGCATATCACCATGTTGCTTTTCGTTATTTGTCTGGTACCTTTGAGGTATTCTTTGATGGTGTTTCTATTTCATCAACACCATATGTTTTTACTACTGCACCAAATTTTGATGCTGCTCAGTCTGGAGGTGGAGGAGGTTCAGTTAATCAAATTGGAAGAGTAGATCAATTACAAGTTGCATACACTGGAAGTTTTAGTAATGGTTTTGTAACAACATCATATGATAATCAAAAAGATTCAGGACAAGGAGCTGGCAACTTTGTTAAAGTAGGACCACAAGAACCAGGTACATGATTTAAAAATATGATTTTATTTTTTTAATAATTTTTCTAATTTTAAATGAGACTGCAAAAAATATTCCAGAAAGTGAATGTAATAAAATATCTTCAAATCTAAATGACCAGTTTTGAATCTCGTTTAAAATAAATTCCCAAAAATCATCCATGCTTTGTTTAGTTACAGTGCTTGCCATCAGACATGTCACACAAAATTAATCCCATCTTATCTAATTTATTATCCAAGGTATCAAAATTATCATTAAATGTATCAATGGAACCATCAATGTTTTCAAGAGTTAAATTTATTCTACCAATACTAACCGAGTTTTCGTTAATCGCATATGTATTTTCAACTACAAGTGGTTGGATTAATGTAAGCAGCAATAACACCATTCCAAATGCAGCAGCTCCACTACCTGCTAGAAAATCTTTTGATTTCCATATCGTTCTTGAAGACTTTGTATCATCTAGTCCCACAATTTTATTTTGCAAATTAAATTAAAGGTATTATTACAACTAGTCTTTTTTTTTGGGATGTATTGCATCTAGTGCCTCAAACATAACCATATGAACAACAAAGGCGATTGCAATACCTATTATCCAAGATTCAGGTTTTGCCTCTAAAGCAATCACAACTGTTCCAACTATAGAATATTCAAAGAGTTGATGTAGTAAAATTTTTTTCCAGTTTTTATTTCTTAATGCAGTTTCAAATCTATGTTTCCAAGTATGGTGAGTCAATTTATTCTCTCAACAAATGCTACAGTCTTTGCTTCAGGTTCACTGTTTTCTGCACCATGAGTATGGTTTGATGCAGCATCAGTAACAGTAACTGCTTGGGCAGCTCCTGCACCTACAGTTGAAACAGAGTGTGCATGTGTTCCAGATACAGTTGTACCAGCACTATTGACTGTTTTATTAACAGCAGTTTCAGTAGCACTAGAACCACTAGGACTATGAGTGTGACTTGGACTTCCACCAGTATGGGAATGCGATACAGTATCTTCTGAATGAGTGTGTGTATCAGATCCGCCAGTTGTATTAGGTGTAGTGTCACCTTTAGGATACATATCTAACATGTTGATTGTGTTGTTTGTTCCGTCAGATACCTGCCATCCTGAAACAATCAGACTAACTAAATCCAACCAAAGAAAAATACAATTTTTGGGAACTCCAACATTACTCATTTTTACAGAATCTACTTGAAGTAATCGTAATGTTTTGAATGCAGGTTCATGAGTGATATCATCATGTTGGTGTCCAACACTATCTCCGCTAGTAACACCTGAAGATACCATACCAGTAGTCCCTGCCGTACCAGAACCATGGCTATGTCCTTGATTTACAAGAGGAACTACAAAAGGTGAACCATGACCTGCTGGTGCTGCACCACCAAAACTAAAGGTGTGTTCATGTGCTCCAATATCTACAGAATGAGTATGAATTTGACTATCATGTTGGTGTAAGTTAGAACCACTGTTTGTTCCAGGTGTAGCATTTCCTTTGAAATGCTTTCCATTGTATGTCAAATTTGCCAATAGTCCATCAGGGAGTGTACCTGTTTGAGAATAGAAAAATGTCATATTGCGTGGCAATGACTTTACACTCATGTGAATTACAGTATTGGTTTTTTTGTAAAATGCTATAGTTCTATTTTCTAAATCATTTGTAAATGCATCATGAGTATGAGCTCCATCATTACTAGCTTCAGCTTCTGATTCACTACTGCAACTCATGGAATGAGTGTGATTTGCAAAACTAGTTCCTACACCTGCTCCTGGCACAGTTGGAACTGAACTTCCACCACCTCCATGAGTTCCACTATGAGAATGTGATGCAACAGTTCCAGGATGAGTGTGATCACCTAGAGATGCATGGGTATGTGTTGCATTTCCAATATCTGCATCAGGGTTAGTTACAGCACTTGTAATTCCTTTAACATATTTTCCATTAAGTGATGTCTCTTGAGTTAAATCAGCAGGAATTACAGTAACATCAGTTAGCATCATTACTGATAATTTTGGCAACAGACTTTTGCTGTTGATTGTTCCAACCAAAGTTACTCTTCACCGTAAACCCAAGTTTCTCTCATCGTTGCAGTTTCGCCAGAACCATCATCAAGGTAAAATTCTATAGTATGCCTGCCAGCACCAAATGCTGATGTATCTATTACTCCATCAAGAATTACATAACTTGTAGATGATGTAGAAAGATCTAAATCATCACTACCTAAACCATCATGTCTAACTCTGCAATGTGCAGGACTAGTAACATTATCTGTTTTTAATTCAATTTCTATAGTAAGTGTTACATAGTTTACTACGCCAATAATAAATGACATATCTTTGACTTGAGTTGGAGTAGTTCCAGTAATCGACTCTTCAGTTGCATCTGCTGCTAGAACATTTGCCAACTCAGGAGGTGTTCCCAAAGGTCTTAGTGTTGAGGTAACAACTTGTGCCATGTTTCATTTCTTAAAAGGAGGTAGCCTAGTCATTGAAAGGTATTTTTGTTTTCAAATTACCTTTAAACTAAAAATATAATCAAATTCACAAGCCTTGGTGAAGCATGAGGGTGGGGATTCTCAGTCTTACTAGATCTAGATGTGGAGAGGTTGGGTTTAACTAATCACTTAAAACTGATAAAATCAATTTACTGTATTGATTGCTTGCCCTAAATGTGATATGAAATTTTCAGATGAAACCAGGCTAGAAAGACACATGAATACTCACAAGAGAAGAGAGCAAAAAGGAGTCAAACCAAAAAAAGAAGCTGTAGACTTTGAGAAACCAGATTTTTCACAAGTAAATATTTAAAAATTATAATTTGAATTCTTTTTTATATTTAGGTAGAAAGTAAATTACATTGATACTTTCTTTTGATCAAGAAATGTAAATCCCCTACTAATTGCCCACACATCACGCTTTTGGAAAATTTTTTCAGCAAAGTCAAAAATTTCTGCTTCTGGCTTGTTTGATGTTATCTCTAGTGTAAAGTCCTTGAGTCCTATAAGATCCTTGGGACTAGTAATGTCTCCAATTCTTATTCGATATGAGAAATCAGAATCCAATGAATATGGTAATTTTTTGTGAATTTAATTATTTTCATTGTTTTTAAAATTTAGTTACAAATTTACTTTTCTTTTTTGGTGGCATTAATTTTTTCATCTCTTTCTCCCATGTTTCATCTATACATTTTACTATATACACCAAATTACTATCGGGTATTTTTTTTGCTATTTCGCGCATTATTTTCATTTTTTTATGATCTATAATATAGGCCATAAGTTCATCATCTGAAATTTCCATCATACTTTATTTTGACATAGAGTACAGTTGCATTGATTTTTTCTCCTTACTCTTTTATTTTCTTCACCAAAGTTTGCATCTTCCCAGTATTTGGAATGACAATAGCTCATTTAACATTGATGTGTTTTCTGATACATAATACTACATTCAATAATTATTGTATCAAGTGATGAAATAGGCATCAACATGAGACACATATAGTGTATCCGTAGGATATTAAATGGAGAATTCCATTGTATCGCCTTATCTAGCCTACTTTAATACTTTAATAATTAATATCTAAAATATGTTGTTATGAACAGTTTATAGTATGATCAAATAATGATATTCATGGTAAAAGAGTTTCGTTCAGTTCGCATTTCTGATAATTTAATTAAAACATGTGAAGAATTCTTGAAAACAAAAAAAGCAGATAAACTCGGAATACTAACTCTCAAAGATTCAATTGAATATTTCACTAGAAAGGGAATGGAATTGGAATGGAAAAAGAAAAAATCAAAATAATTTTATTCATTTATGATCGCTTTTCTATTGCTTGTCTTGTAGCATAAAATGGAATTAATCCAGTCATATAGTCTAGTTGTAATTTTTCATTTGGTGTAATTTTTGGTGGTGCAGCACTTGTTATACCTCGATTATTGTAATCTGCTTCTACATCATCATGACAATCCCTACACATTTTTTCTATCTTACCTGTTTTTCTGCCAAGTTCATCTTTAATGTGATGTTTAGTCATGTATCGAATCTGATCACATTTAGGACATTTTTCTTTTGGTTTCAACATAATTAATGAAGATGTCGTTTATTTTTAAATTTTATATATCTTCTGCGGAATTTTTTGTATTGTCTTTTGTAGATGATATTAGCCTTTATTTTTTGTCTTTTTATTAATCGCAGTATCCAGTGCTTCTTTGTTTTTATTTTGGGCTTTTTATGAATTACATCCCCATGAAAATCAGTACATATGCAAGCTATGCCATAACAAGTTCTAATGTATTTAACACCATCTAATCTTTCTTGTAATTCGTTACCATGATGCCAGCTAAGTAAATGTCCACACTTTTTGCATTTTACATCCACCCATAATTAATTGAAGATATGTTAATTTAAAAAAGTTACTACATGGTACCAAGTCATTTTAACAAGGCCACACCCCTTTTTTAAAAAATTTTTTTGAGCTTTTGCTGGGTACCCTTAATTCTGTAATCTAGTATTCTTTTTACTACGTGGTCCACTTCTCAATCTAGTCTTGCAGCAAATGCAAAGTATCTCTATTGTAATAAAAAATAATCCACATAACGTACATCTTTTCTGTCCAGACTTGTAACGCAAATTGTTTTGCAATCTTGGTGCCTCATGTCTCGTACATATTCCTGTGCATACTTGAACCAATAATTAATTGAAAATAACTCTTAATTTAAAATTTATACTATATGGTACCAGACCAGCAAACACATCTACATCCAGGTGTATTACAATTAATAAATCCCTGATTAATGGTATGTTTACATTTTTTACATTTCATTTATGGTAATGGCTCATGACCACGCTTGTACCCATTCCATTTTCTATACTCATAATCAGTTAATGGTATATCGCAACCGCATTTACAATTTGTTTTCATACTAAACCAGAAAAGAACTGTACTATATCATTGATCAAATTTAAAAAAGTGTCCTTAATTGAAATATTACTTGGATTAAATGTAACTAGACCCATATTTACATCTCTTTTATTTTACTTAATTCAACACTTAACTTGTACAATTTTTCTTGATTTTTTATTAAGTAAAGTGTACAAAACAAAAGTCCTCCAATAATTCCATATGATATATCAAAATCAGAATATTCTTTGATTAATTCATTTAAAGAAACTAAACCAACTATACTAACAAGATAGTAAATAATGAATTTAGTATTAATCTTCATTAACTGAAAATGTGTATGTATAGTTTAAAAAAGTAACTATATGGTACCAAGAGTGCAATTTTTAAAATAATGGTAGCCCGTACCATTCCAGCCTTTCTATCCTGGACCTTTGTAGGGTCATTAAATACGGACAATATATCTAGTCATCATTTATTTAAAAAAGTTATGTATGGTACCAAGACGTTAATCTTAAATTAAAAGGGGATTATGTACCCACCCCTTGAAAAAAAAATCAGTATTTTTTGAATCGCGTTTAAAGGAGGCACCTTAGTTTTTAATCCGTTTTTTTGTCGGCCTGCGCGGATACGTGTAGGAGTCCCTTACACTTTGACACTCCTTTTTTGATGAGGCATAGGGGTGCATGGGTAATTATTAAAAATAAAGATGGATCATTATGTAATGACTCGTAACATATTAGGCGTAAACTCTGCTAATTACCATGAAGTAATACGCCATAACCCTATAAGGTCAAATGAACTGCAAGGTTCGCTCAGGCTTTTATAAAGAGGGGGTAGGGGGGTATAAAATATTCTGTGAATCGTGGAAATAG